>Ga0209639_1001375_pt1 | contig 24727 bp, 16 predicted proteins | sample EPASupsiteHSE605_FD_187268 | JGI IMG/M metagenome (GOLD analysis project Ga0209639, IMG submission 187268) | Bioremediated contaminated groundwater from EPA Superfund site, New Mexico - Sample HSE6-05 (SPAdes) (version 2) | ecosystem: Environmental > Aquatic > Deep subsurface > Groundwater >...
CGGCTTTTGACAGCATCATGACTATAGATAACTAAGCATAATATTCAATACAAAAAAAATAGCTGAAATACCTGTAAATAAAGGATTTTAGCTGAATAGCTTGCACCTAAAGTGACGAAGAACCAAATTTAGGATCAAGCTCATGATAGAACGTTTCGAGGTATTGTTCGGCATCTGTACTATCCCGCAAAAAGTAGAGAGTGTCCAGATGGGTGGAACCCGAACGGTAATATCGTATAAAGTCAAGTCGTTTAGAGTTATATTTATTTATATCATTCAAGATATCACATAGATACTCCCGTTGTTTATCTATACCTATGGGTCGATTCATTTCGATATTGTAAACTTTACGATAGTATATTAAACGAAAGCACAATCTGGGCTTAATTTCTTTAAAAAATGAAATTTCGTCATCATCATTCTTAAAGTTATGTGACATGACAAATAGTTTCAACTGTTTGAATGCATCAGCAAGCACACGCGATGCCTCCAATGACTTTGTAATCACGCTGACTTCCGAGCATTCGATTTGCTCAACTTTCACATCAACCTCTTTTTTGAGACTATAAATAAATTGAATCATAATTCTGCACTTTACTTTCACCCAACGCAGAACTCTAACCTATAATCTTTATGGTAAAACAAGGTTATATTACTCATGAACTACTTTGGATATTAATTACAATATTGACGTATTCATAAAGAGACACTGTAAATTGAGCATGATTAATACTTCATTTTAAGTATTCTTACTGCATTTAGTATAGCCAACAGAGATACACCTACATCAGCAAAAACCGCTTCCCAAAGTGTAGCTATGCCACCTGCTCCTAAGATCAGGACAACCAACTTTACCCCAAATGCAAGGCTGATATTCTGAATTACAATCCTACGTGTAGCTTTACCTATTTTAATAGCTGTGGCAATGCGACTTGGTTGATCTGTTTGCAATATTACATCCGCAGTTTCAATGGCGACATCACTCCCCAATCCACCCATTGCTATACCTACATCGCTCATTGCCAATACGGGCGCATCGTTAATACCATCACCAACAAAGGCTATATTATTAGTTGGATCGGTTTTTAGTTTTTCGACATGTTCTACTTTCCCTTCAGGTAGTAAGTCGCCAAATGCCTGTGTAATGTTAAGCTCCGAAGCCAATTTCGATACGATTGCCTGCTTATCTCCTGACAGCATGACAATGTTTTTTACACCCAACTCTTTGAGTGAATCCACTGCTTTCTTTGCATCTTCTTTTGGAGCATCTGCAACAAGGATGTATCCGGCATAAGCACCATTAATGGCACAAACAACTATCGTTTCGGGAATTGATGCTATTTCTACCGGAAATTCGATTTGATTTTTAGTTAGAAGTTTTGCATTTCCTACTAACACCGTTTTTGAAGCAACAGTAGCTTCCAAGCCGTGACCTGCAATCTCTTTAACATTTTCAGCTTTATCAAGATTCACTTTTTGCTGATTTGCGTATTCTACAACAGCCTTTGCAATAGGATGTGTACTTTGAGTTTCAACTGATGCTACGATTTTCAACAGTTCATCTTCATTAATATCGCCGATAGAAGAAATTTTCTGAACACTGAAAACACCTTGAGTCAATGTTCCTGTTTTATCCATAACAACCGTATTAACTTTCGTTATGGCTTCCAAATAGTTACTTCCTTTAAATAATATACCGTGTCTTGAAGCGGCTCCTATACCTCCGAAATATCCAAGGGGAATGCTTATTACTAATGCGCAAGGACATGATATAACCAAGAATACCAAAGCCCTATATACCCACTCATTGAATGTGAATGTAAATTCAGGCGAAATAAATGAGTATAGCCACGGCATAAGAATTATTAATGCTGCCAATCCTACTACTATCGGTGTGTAAATCCGAGCAAATTTTCGGATAAACTGTTCGGCAGGAGCTTTTTTCTCTGTCGCATTCTGAACAAGGTCGAGAATACGAGCTAAAGCACTTTGCCCAAATGGTTTGGTGACAATAACTCTTGAAACATTATCGGTAGCGATCATTCCAGCCAAAACTTCTTCTCCTTTGCGAATTGTGCGAGGAACGCTCTCTCCCGTAAGTGCAGCAGTATTGAAGGAGGCAGATTCGTTTTGCAAAACACCATCAAGTGGAACTCTGCCGCCTACTTTTACTTCCACAACATCGTCAATGTTTACATCTTCGGGCGAAACTGTTTCCAATGAATCACCTTTTACTACTGTTGCTGTTTCGGGGCGGACATCAAGCAATGCGCTGATATTTCTTTTGGCACGATTTACGGCACTGTCTTGAAAAAGTTCACCGACCGCATAGAATAACATTACGGCAACTCCTTCAGGGTATTCGCCAATCAAAAATGCTCCGATGGTTGCAATACTCATTAAAGTATATTCACTGAAAATATCCTTTTTGAGCATGCTTTCCCATGCTTCTAATATAACCGGAACACCGACAGGAATATAAGCTAAAAGATACCAAGCAAGCCTTATCCACTGATTTTCAAAGAATGTTAGATTGAATGCAGAAAATAAAATTCCCGAAATCAGTAAACCAAAAGATATTCCTGCCCGAATATATGCTCTATTTGGTGAGCTTTCTTCCTGTTTTTCTTTGTCACATGAACAGGTATATCCATTCTTTGTAACTTCCGTCTTTTCCTTTTTCATATCATTATATTTATAGATTATTCTTCCTCTTCTTCTCCACCGCTTATTTTAGACATCACATAAAATGCTCCTTTCGATATGATTTTAGCATTTTCGGCAATACCATCTAAAGGTCTAATTTCTATGTAGCCTAAATCAGTTGTTCCTGTGATGACTTCAATTTTCTTAAACTGATAATTTTTTGCATCACTTTCACATTTTTCTTTGCATTTCGGGTCATTACATCCTTCTTCTATCCCAGTTAATATAAAGATAAATTGCTTGCCCTCGGCATTAGCCACAGCACTAACAGGAACAGTTTTAACATAACTGTTGCCGGTTTTAATCAGGGCTGTAACATACATTCCAGGAAGAAATTTTTCTGTTGCAGTATTTTTTAATTTTACATGAACTGTGATAGATTTACTGTCATTCTCGAATGACTGGTTAATACTGTAAACCGTTCCTATAACAGGCTTTCTATCCAAGTTTGTGAGCAAAACATCAACCTCTTGCCCCATTTTTACTTTGGAGAAGTCTTTTTCAAATATCTGAATATTACACTGTATTTGCGAATTATCTGTAATTTCCATCAGAGGTGTTCGCATATCTGCATAACTTCCAGTTTTAATACGAATTTCCCCAACCACTCCGTTGATAGGGGCAACAATGGGAATTTGTGTCACAAAATGTCCTGTTGCCGCCGATTGCGGATTTATATTTAGTTGCCGCAACTGAGTTTCAAGACCTGTAAGTCGAGCTTTGTCCGCTTCATATTTGGATGTTACTTGTTGAAGGACTTTTCCTGTCCCTGCATTTTGGTTGCTTAATTCCTGTTGGCGTTCGTACTCTTGGCGACTAAATGCCAATTCTTGTCTTTGAGCGAGATAAGCCTCTTGCATCTTAACGATTTCAAGGTTTTCTAACATGGCGACAGTTTGTCCCTTTTTAACTGAACTTCCTTCAATAACGTTTATTTGTTTAATGATACCTGCCGCTAAAGACGTTACCTCCGCTTTGTTTTGTGGAAGTAAAGCCATTTGTCCGTTGGCTCTAACAACGCTGTTGAGATTTTTCATTTCTACTTCTCCCAACTCGATATCAACAGCTTTCATTTGTTCTTCGGAAACTTCGATGGCTTCTGAATGACTTTGTTCAACAGTTGTTCCCTCTTGTTTTTTATTGCTCTCTTTGCATGAGGAAAAGCCTATTACACCAATCAATAAAAGGATTGCTGCGATTGATTTTATTGTTGTTTTCATTTTACTTATTACCCTTTAAATAATTTAACAAGATGATTGTCTGATTGAAACGGTTCATGGCATCGGCATACTGCAACTTGATATTGATAGCCGTTTGCATGTTTTGAATATATTCCATATACCCTATTTCCCCGATCTGGTAAGATGCATTTGCTACCCGCACCATATCGTTGGCTTGTGTCACACCTGTGGTTTCGTAGTATGTCAGGCTTTCTTTTGCCTTAAGATACTCATTGTATTGTAAAGCATAAATATTTTGAAGAGATTGCATAGCCTGCTGCTTTTCGGTACTTATCTGCATGCTTCTTATGTTTGCAGCTTTAATTTTTGAACGTTGTGCTCCAAAAAACAGAGGGACACTTATTCCCACCTGAAAACTGGGAGTTTTAGAGTCTGTAAAGTAGTATCCGCCAAATATGTCTGGCAACAGTTTGTTCTTTTCTACATTTACTTGTGCTATATTTACATTCAACTGTTGGTCGTAATGACCTATTAATGGATTAGTAGTGACCGATTCAATATCCAATGAAACAATATCCGGTATTTTTTGCAAATCTCTTTCCTGTGGCAATATAGATTCTCCAGTATTAAGCAGTTTTTGCATTTCCAACTGACGATTTGCCAAGTTTGAAATAGCCTGATTAAGCTGCAATCGGTTCTCCTGATACTTGCTTTCGGCATTCATTTTTTCTAATTGACTGCTTTCTCCTGTATTGTAACGAGCTGTTGCCTTATGCAAAAAATCAGCGTAAATACTGTCTTGTTGCTGTAGTAGATTGACTGTTTGCAACGCATGAAGCATATCGTAATATGTTTCCGACACCTCGCGAACAATTTCATTTTGAGTGATGTTTTTCGATTTTTCTGCCAATATGGTTTCCTGCTTCAGCATCTTACTTTGGCTCGTGTAGACAGTCGGAAACTCGAATGTTTGTGTGATCCCTATTTTTCTGTCAATCAAACCGGGCATAATGGGGTCTTGCGCGAATTCAACACCTGTTTTTTCGGGATTGAATGCAGTCCCTTGTAAGGCTTTCGCTTGCTTTATTCCTAAATCTGCCGAAAGTATTTGCAGATTCTCAGTCAATGCCATATCAATACACTCTTGCAAAGATTTAAGTTTACTTTGGGCATTGACGTTTTCAGCAGAAAAAAGAGATATGGTAATCAGTAAAATGACTATAGGTAGAACTGTAGATTTTCCTGTTTTCATTTTTCTGTGTTTTAAGTTAATCTTCGAATCGAATATGATGTAGAGCGAAGGCAACACTAATAGGGTGAGTAAAGTTGCTGTAATTAATCCACCGATAACCACTGTTGCCAAAGGTTTTTGTACTTCGCTTCCTGCACTTGTAGAAAGAGCCATAGGTAGGAATCCAAGTGATGCTACCAATGCAGTCATAATAACAGGTCGTAATCGAATGTCGGTTCCTATGCGAACTCTTTGGTAAATATCTTCCACGCCTTCTTCCTTTAATTGCTTAAATTGACCTATCAGAACAATACCGTTTAGTACAGCAACTCCAAACAGAGCGATAAATCCAACACCTGCCGAGATGCTGAACGGCATACCTCGGAGCCACAAAGCAAATATTCCACCGATAGCAGAAAGAGGGATGGCGGTAAAAATAAGCAGTGCTAATTTTATATTACGGAACGTGAAAAAAAGCAATACGAATATGAGTAATAACGCAGCTGGTACCGCAATCATCAGTCGGTCTTTGGCTTCTTTCAGGTTTTGGAACTGTCCTCCATAAGTATAGTAGTATCCTGCCGGAAGTTTCAATTTCTCATCCAATATCTTATGAATCTCTTCTACTGTACTTTCCACATCTCGCCCTCGTACATTGAAACCTACGTATATTCTGCGTTGTCCGTCCTCATGACTGATTTGAGCCGGAGCTGTTTTATAGGATATTTCAGCAAGTTGATTGAGAGGAATGTGGTTGCCCGAGGGCAACGTTACAAAGAGATTTTCGAGATTGCTCAAATCATTACGTAAATCGCTTTTTAAACGAACAACCATATCGAAACGTTTGTCGCCTTCGAATACAACTCCTGCCACATTCCCGGCAAAGGCTGTTCGAAGTACAGTATTAACATCACTTATTGAGAGTCCGTATACTGCTATTCTATCTCGGTTATATTGTACCTGTATTTGTGGCAATCCTGTTACTTTCTCTACAAATGGTTCACTTACTCCTTTCACATTTTTAATCAAACCAGCCAATTTTCCTGCATGCGAAGTAAGTACTTCCAAATCTTCACCGTAAATCTTGATGGCGACATCTTGACGAATACCTGTTATCAATTCATTAAAACGCATTTGCATTGGTTGTGTCAATTCCACTCTGATACCCGGAATTGCTTCCAACGCTTCTTCCATAGCTTCCATCATTTCTTCTCGACTATTGGCGGTTGTCCAATCTTCTTTTGGTTTCATGGACAGCATCATATCACCACGTTCGATAGGCATCGGGTCAGTAGGTATTTCTGCGCTACCAATTCGAGTAACGGCTTGTTTAACTTCGGGGAACTTATCTTTTAATATTTTTTCTGCCATGCCGAAAGTTTCTATTACCTGTGTGAGTGAAGTTCCTTGTACCATGCTAATTTCGACTGTCAAGTCACCTTCTTCTAAAGTGGGAATAAATTCGCCTCCCAAGCGATTGAATACACTTAGGCTGAAAACAAACAGGGCTACCATTGATAAAATAACAATTTTTTTCCAACGCAAGCTAAAATCCAATACAGGACGATACCAACGTTTCAGAACGTTGATAATACGGTCTGAAAAATTTTCTTTGTGAAAGGTTTTCCTGCTTAGAAATAGTGCACTCATCATAGGCACATAAGTCAAGGACAAAATGAATGCTCCGAGTATGGCAAATGATACTGTTTGTGCCATAGGTTTAAACATTTTACCTTCAATGCCCACTAACGATAAGATAGGAAGATATACGATAAGAATAATAATCTCTCCAAACATTGCGGTATTTCGGATTTTTGAAGCTGCGCCATATACCTCTTTGTTCATTTCGGCTTGGGTAAGCAAAGGTTTGTCCTTAAACAACAGACTGTTTCCGGTAATGCGATGTACAATCGCCTCGACAATGATAACCGCGCCGTCTACAATCAACCCAAAGTCAATTGCTCCCAAACTCATTAGATTGCCGCTCACGCCGAATATATTCATTAGACTTACGGCAAATAACATGGAGAGTGGTATAACCGAGGCAACAATTAGTCCAGCCCTAAAATTACCTAACAACAGTACAAGAACAAAAATGACAATCAGCCCGCCTTCAAGCAAATTCTTTTCTACCGTTCCGATGGCGCGATCAACCAATTCTGTGCGGTCTATGAAAGGTTCGATAACTACGCCTTCAGGTAAACTTTTCTGAATTTGCTCCATCCGTTCTTTAACGTTGGCTATCACTTTTGAGAAATTTTCGCCTTTCAACATCAGTGTGATGCCTGCTACAACTTCGCCTTCTCCGTTACGCGTAACAGCTCCGTATCGTGTTGCCGTACCGAAGCGTACTTCAGATACATCTTTAATTAATATAGGCGTGCCATTAGTATTCTTAATAACTATACGCTCTATGTCGGATAAAGTTTTCACCAAACCGATGCCACGGATAAAATTGTAGTTACTTCCTTGTTCTATATAGCTACCACCTGTGTTTTCATTGTTTTTCTCCAAAGCTTCGTAAATTTCGGCGATACTAACATTCATCGAAGCCAATTTGTCATTATCTAATGCTATCTCGTATTGTTTGACATAACCTCCCCAACCGCTAACTTCTGCTAATCCTTCAGTTCCAGCCAGTTGGCGTTTTACAATCCAGTCCTGTATAGTACGTAAATCGGTACTGGTATATTTACCTTCATAGCCTTCCTTGGTGTGTATAACATAATGATATATTTCACCCAACCCTGTGGAAATGGGGGCTAAAGTCGGCTCACCTAATCCTTGCGGAATTTGTGATTCTGCTTCTTTTAATTGTTGGCTTATCTGTTGCCGTGCCCAGTATATATCAGCATCGTCTTTAAATACGATAGTAATAACTGATATACCGCTACGGCTTATACTCCTTTTTTCAATCACATCAGGGATATTAGCCATAGCCAGTTCAATAGGTGTAGTAATGAACTGCTCAATTTCCTGCGCACCCAAAGTAGGAGCCTGCGTGATGATTTGTACTTGATTGTTGGTAATATCGGGTGTGGCATCCACAGGTAATCGCACCACGGATATGGCTCCCCAAATAATCAGTGCCAGTGTTAGTACACCAATTACAAGCTTATGCTCTATTGAATATTTAATGATTTTATCGAACATTTTATCATTCGGTTTAATTATTGACAACTTTAGTGAACACATATACTACTCCGCCAAACAACTATAAAAGTGTTCAGCGTAAAGTTTATCCTTTAAAAAAGGTGTTTAATTAACCGATTTTAGGCGGTTGCCAAATATTCCCGTAGAATACGGGTATAAAATGTTGAGTATGGGAAACTGGGGTTGAAGACTCATTGCTCATAACGGGTTTTATAATAAGCCCCGTTGAAGATAAAATGAAGCCTGAACAAGTATGGCATAAATGAAAAGGAGAACAACAGTTGGCGCATGTGACATCACCACTTTGTTGATTTCCGTCTATACTCGCTGTAACCTCGTACTTTTCACATACACATTCAATCCCGTCAAATGCATTGATCGAAAGAGAGAAAATGTATAATGCTAATATGGTTGCGAATATCTTCATGCAGCAAAGATAAAGATAATATCTTGCAACTAAGTTGCAAACTTTTTACATTCTTCGCAAAATCCTTTAATAACGAGATTAATACTTATAGGAACCAAGTTATCGGGTATTTTTAAATCGGGAACGGCAACTTTGTCCAAACAGAAAGTTTTGTAGCAATGTAAACAATAGAAATGAGCATGTGTGTCACCGATACTGCAATTACAATTACTGCTACATACAGAATATTTTATAGCACCTGAACCATCGTCAATGCTATGAATAAGTTGTTTTTCGTGAAACAGAGTAATAGTCCGAAAGATAGTAGATTTATCAACCGTTTCCATCACAGCTTCCAAGTCTGATAATTTGAACGCACGCGAAAAACCAAGCATATGCTTTAAAATGAGCATACGCATAGCTGTGGATTTTATATCCCTTGCTTGTAATAATATTTCTACATTTTCAGACATTCACTTCCCACTTTTCGCTACTAAATTACGATTTTTCCTTTAAATTATGAGTTTTACTGTGATTTTATTTTTGATGTTCTCAATATTTCATTAATCATCTTTTAGAATACTTGAATCATATAACTTGTTTTTATCAATTCCCAACATGATTCTTTTTGTGCTCTGGATATAAACGTACATTTCTGTCCTGAAAAAATTTCAGGACAAGTCAATTTTTAGTGCAAGGTGCAAGTATCTATATATAGATAAACTTGCACCTTGCACTAACATTAAGATATTAATAATCAATATGCTTTTATATTTAAAAAGAATGTGTAACTTTGAACCTGAGTTTTATGCAGATATATTAGTGTCAATAGCAGCCAAAACTGCCAGAAATAAGAGCAGAAAACAAAGCTAACCTAATTTGTACCCCATAAGTATCTTTGAAATATTAATTCACTGAATAATAGCGGACTGACAGATTTAGTTCAAAATCCGTCCGGACCGCTTGAAAAAGCAAATTTGGAAGTTCAGAAAGTCGTAAGATTTTCTGAACTTTTTTTATTTTATGCCAATTGCATTTAAAAATAGGTCTCCATCCAAATCCGGTTGTCCTCTAAATCAACCTGGAATAGTTTCAGCACTAATTTTCGGTTCTTCGTCACTTTAGGTGCAAGCAAACAGTTTCAAATGCTTATCCAATCAAGATTATACATGCATTTTTGATAAGCCATTTATTAAATCTGAAAAAAGTCTACAAAACACCAGAAATGAGAGGCTTACAATCAATAGGTATATATTACGGTTTTCCGTTAGGAATTAGCTTCGTTTACTTAGGGAATAAATAATTTGAGCTTGTGTTTAATTACGAAAGGTTAAATGATTTATTCGATTGACAGTTGTCGTTATGCTTGTTGACAACTGTCGTTATGCATGTCGACAGTTGTCAACAAGCATAACGACAGATATCAAACGAATACTTTCCTTAAGGAAAAAATGTTTTATAGTATTGTCTTACAATTAGTTTCCTTTATAGTTGAGCTTAATTACAGGCAGTAAAATTTTATGTGCTTATTATAAAGATAAGATTGGTTGCTTCCCTGAGTAATGGGGTATGGGAGGTGTAAGATGGGGTGAGGGATGAAAAAGGCATCTTTCACCCACTATTCTGTTGCAAATGAGAAGATTAAACCCTAAAAGTGGTAGATGACAGAGTGTGCTGTGAAAACATTAAATAGTAAGTCTTAACTTCTTGTGGATTTGTCCTTATTCTTTATAAATATGTTTTTTTTGCTTCTAAGTTCTATTTGCAGCCAAAATTCTGTATGTTTGTATGATTGAATCTTAAATCTATTGTTTATGAAACCATATTGTCTGAACCTGGCATTGATCAGTGCAGCACTTACCGGTGGAAGTCCCGCTTCTGCCATTACCCGGCAGCTTCCCAAACTTCCCGAATCTGGCAAGCCGTTGAATGTTGTCTTTATTTTGTCTGACGACCATCGGTACGACTATATGGGATTTGTTGGAAAAGTTCCCTGGTTGGAAACGCCCAATATGGACAGGATGGCCCGCGAAGGGGCCTGGATCAGGAACGCGTTCGTAACCACCTCCCTTTCTTCTCCCAGCAGGGCCTCCATTCTTACGGGGATGTATTCGCATACCCATAAGGTAGTTGATAATACGGCTCCCATGCCGGCGGGGCTGACTTTCTTCCCCGAGTATCTTCAGCAGGTGGGTTACCAGACCGGATTCTTTGGTAAATGGCATATGGGTAATGATACGGGCGATCCGCAACCGGGCTTTAATCACTGGGAATCTTTCAGCGGTCAGGGAGAATACTACAATCCCCGACTGAATGTTAATGGTGAGTGGATTCGTTATGCCGACAGTACCTATGTTACCGATTTACTTACAACACATGCCATTCAGTTTATAAAACAGCAGCAGGCTTCACATAAGCCCTTCATGGTGTATCTTTCACATAAAGGTGTACACGATAATTTCTCGCCGGCCAAACGGCATAAAGGCTGTTATAGTGGTAAACCGTTGGTGATTCCTTCCTCTTTCGATACATCGAAGGAGAAGATTAAGGAACTTCCTACCATCGATCCTGCCACAGGTAAAGCTGCTTCGGGAAAGGAATATTATGGAGAGAATATGTTGCCCAACTGGGTGAAGAACCAGCGGGAAAGCTGGCACGGTGTTGACTATTCCTATCACGGCCGTCCGTGGGAAGATCAGGTTCGTAACTATTGTGAAACGTTGCGTTCGGTCGACGAAAGCATTGGTTCTGTTCTCGAATACCTCAAGGAGTCGGGATTGGATGAAAATACGGTGGTGATATACATGGGCGACAATGGTTTTGCCTGGGGCGAACACGGGTTGATAGACAAACGTCAGTTTTACGAAGAATCTGTCCGTGTGCCCATGCTGATCCGTAGTCCGAAGTTGATTAAAGGGGGACAGGTTTTGGAAAAGATGGTGCAGAATGTGGATGTGGCTCCCACCATATTGGCTTGTGCCGGATTGGATAAGGCTCAGCAAATGGTTGGTTTTTCGTTTCTGCCGTTACTGCAGGGGAAGGATATACCCTGGAGAGACAGGATATATTATGAATATTACTGGGAACATGAATTTCCGCAGACACCCACCATGCATGGCGTGCGGACGGACCGTTACAAATACATCCGCTACCATGGAGTATGGGATACCAACGAATTTTATGACCTGCAGGAAGATCCCAACGAAACAAAGAATCTGATTGCCGCACCCGAACACCAGAACCTGATTAAAGAGCTGAATCACGATCTTTACAACTGGCTTGAATCTACCGACGGAATGAGCATTCCTTTAAAACGAACTGAAAGGCCTCATATGGACCACCGCAACAAGTCTAATTACTGATAAATGAGCTATAATGAGGATGATATTTTTTTGTTGAAGCTGGTCAACAAAGGAAATGAACAGGCTTTCAAGTTATTGTTTGATACTTATTTTACACCACTATGCCGATTTGTAAGGCTGTATGTAAAAGAGGGTACGCAAGCAGAAGAGATTGTACTCGAAGTGTTTGAAAATGTTTGGGAATTAAGGAAAACCCTTCAGATTCAGGTTACTGTAAAAGCTTACTTGTTTCAGTCGGCACGTAACAGGGCATTGAACTATATTCGAAATAATGAGAAATTTGTGTTGATGAATGACATGTCGACATTCGACTTTGCTGAAACCGATTCAAAATTGGAAGAACAAGAGCTATTGAATTTGATCGAGGAGGCTATATGTTCGCTTCCTGCAAAATGTGAAGAGGTTTTTAGAAAAAGCAGATTCGACAATTTGTCCAATAAGGAGATTGCTCACGAAATGGGTGTAACGGTAAAAACGGTTGAAGCCCAGATTACGAAAGCTTTGAAATTTATAAGAGAATATCTGGGCGACAGTTATTCATTTCTTTGGTAAATTATTTATCAGGCATTAGGGTTTCTTTTTTTTGATGTGTCTCATTGGAAAGAGACTCACAATATGAAAAAAAGTATACCCTGGAAACTGATTCTTGCCCGTCTGAAAAAAGAAACAGATGAGCAATCCGATAGAATGTTCGAGCAATGGATGCTTAATGCAGATAATCGCCTTCTTTTTGCTGAACTGCAAGATGTTTGGAATAAAGTACGAGAAGAATCAGGTGAGTATAATCCCGATTTATCCTACTATTGGAATGAAATGCAACAAAAAATGCATCGTTCTGCAAAAAAACAGTATACGTTTTCATTCTCATACTTACGACTGGCAGGCATGGTCGCCCTGCTGTTTATCTTGGTTACCATTGGTTTAAGCTATTATCTCGGCGCGGAATTTAACCGTGAAACACCAAAGGCCTTAACCTATTTATCTATGAGTGGTAAATCTAAAGTTATTTTGCCGGATAGTTCCGAGGTTTGGCTGAATAACGGAACAACTCTGACCTATTATTCTGCTTTTGAAAAATCAAGAGAGGTGAAACTTACAGGAGAAGCCTTCTTTTCTGTAACAAAAGACCCCGACAAACCTTTTATCGTTTATACTTCCGATGTTTGTACCAAAGTATATGGTACAAAATTTAATATTAATGCTTATCCTGAAAATAAGGATGTTAAGATTGCATTGCTGGAAGGATCTGTTTCTGTCTTTAAGAATAATTGTAAAGAAGAAAAATATTTGATACCCGGACAGGTGGCCAGTTATTGTAAGTCTTCTCATGAGCTTACTTTCTTAAAAGACGATGTGAATTTTGAATCTTTCTGGGCAAATTCTTCAATCACTTTCGAAGCTAAGCCGCTTGAATACATAGTAAGATATCTTGAAAAATGGTATCACGTTGACATACTATTGGATCCTACGCTTTCTTCGTCTCAGGCCTATACATTTACAATAAAGGAAGAACCTCTTGAGGTAATACTTCGAATTATGGCAAGTATTAATCCTATATCCTATTCTTTTGATAAAAATAATGTGGTGACAATAAAAAATGTAGAACCTTTAAAATGAAATGCCTATGTAGATGATATAATTAAAAAAGGCATAGCTGATAGACTATGCCTTTCGGAACTACTTCCACTTTAAAATTTCAACGTGAGCCATTTAACAAATGCCCGTTTGATGCTGGTTCACATAATGTTAACTTTAAATTTATACAAAGATATGAATAATACAAGAATATTCATAAGAAGGAGATTCAGTTTATTGCTTTTGGCCGTCATTTTTATGTCCTTTTCATCGGCCAAAATTTTTGCAATGGAGAATTCTGAAGGGATTACCATCCCCCTTACAAAAGTCACTTTGGCAGAAGCCATAAAGAAGATTGAGGCTACAACTGATTACACATTTTTTTATGATGCAATAAAAACAAATTTGCGTCAACAAGTTACTTTAAAAGCAGACAATCAGAAAATTGAGGATGTTCTCAATGCGTTGCTAAAAACAACAGATTTGCACTATAAGATTACGGATCATCAAATTGCTCTTATTCCCAAAGACAACTTTAAATCCACTCAATCCAAAAAGAGAATTACCGGAGTTGTTGTCGATGAAACAGGTATTCCTGTTATCGGAGCTAATGTAGTGGAAGCTGGCACAACCAACGGAACAATCACTGATTTAGAGGGTAAATTTTCTCTGGATGTACCCTTAAATGCCGATCTGTTGCTTACCTATGTTGGGTATGTTTCAGCAAATCTGAAAGTTGGATCGGCCGATCATTATAATGTGCAGCTAGTTCTTGATAGTCAGGGATTGGACGAAGTTGTTGTAGTTGGATATGGTACAGTTAAAAAGAAAGATCTTACGGGTGCAGTGGCCTCCTTACAAGGAGATATGTTATCTTCAAGAAAAACAACGCAATTGTCGACTGCCTTACAAGGTGCAGTGGCAGGTGTATTGGTAACAAGAGATAATAGTGCACCTGGTGCTGCGGCTACAAATATTAAAATAAGGGGTGTTACCACAATCGGAGATTCAAGCCCTTTAGTTATTGTTGACGGAGTTCCCGGAGATATTAATCAGGTAAATCCGAACGATGTAGAAAATATGTCCGTACTAAAGGATGCTGCCTCTGCATCTATTTATGGTTCCAGAGCTGCAGCTGGTGTTATCCTGATAACAACAAAGCGTGCAAGTGAGAATGACCTTACTTTAGGTTATAATTTTGAGTATGGATGGGAAATCCCGACCAAGCAACCGGAATATGTAGGCATACAGCGTTTTTTGGAGATGACGAATGAGCTACGGTATAATGATAATAATGCCGGAGGCATGTATCAAACCTATTCTCAGGATCAGGTGGAGAACTGGATAAAATATAATGCCACTGATCCGAATAACTATCCAATAACTGATTGGACTGATTTAATCTTAAAAGGTTCTGCACCCCGACAAACCCACTCGTTGAATATTGCTGGAGGGAGTAAATCGGTCCGTACAAAAGCTTCCGTTACATACGACAAGACAGATGGTCTGTATGCCGATCGCTATTACGAGCGATTTATGACGCGTGTTAATAACGATTTTAAGATTAACAACTATTTGGGTGCTACGCTGGATTTTAATTTTAAAAGATCGAAATCGCATCAACCCGTATTTGACCCGATAAACAGAATGCGAATTGCGGCACCTGTATATGCAGCTGTTTGGGATGACGGACGGATGGCAGAAGGTAAATCGGGTTCGAATCCGTACGCTATCATGGAAAATGGTGGAAGCAAGGATTCTTGGTACAATCAGATAGGAGGTAAAGCCTCCATTGATTTTACCCCGATCGAAGGATTGAAAATATCGGGTATTGTTGCCCCGATTTATAACTTTGATAAAATTAAATCATTCAGTCTTGCCGCCGCCTATACTTTGGCAAACGATCCAAATACCATAGGAGGCTATTACGAAGGACATTCTACCACCAAGTTAACTGAGGACCGGAATGATAGTTACAATGTTACTACCCAGTTTATAGCAACGTATCTTAAAACGTTAGGAAAACATGACTTAAATATAATGATGGGTTACGAAAACTATTTTCAATATAATGAAACTCTTTTTGCATCAAGGGATCAGTATGAGCTAACCAATTATCCTTATCTGGATCTTGGTCCCCTTTTATTACGAGACAATGGAGGTAGTGCCTATGAAACTGCTTATCGGTCTATGTTTGGCCGGGTAATGTATTCCTATGCAAATAAATATCTTTTACAGGCTAATATTCGCTATGACGGTTCGTCTCGTTTTCATAAAGACTATAGATGGGGTTCATTTCCTTCTTTTTCTGCGGGATGGGTACTAAGTGAGGAAAGTTTTATGAAAGATGCTGATTTAAACTGGTTGTCGTTTGCAAAATTACGTGCTTCGTGGGGTACATTAGGGAACGAACGTATCGGAAATTATCCATATCAGGCTACCATTGCCTTTAGTAATGCCCTGTTTTATCAAAATGGAATAGCTGTATCAGAACTAACCGCAGCTCAGCAACAATATGCAATTCAGAATATTTCGTGGGAAACCACAGAATCACTCGATCTTGGTATGGATCTTTCGTTTTTGGATAATAGATTACGATTAAACGGAGACTATTATCATAAAACGACCAAGGATATGTTGCTTGCATTGGAAATTCCTGATTATGTTGGCTTTGATAATCCGGATAAAAACACCGGAAAAATGAGTACAAACGGGTACGAACTCGAACTTGGATGGAATGATAAGGCAGGCGATTTTATTTACAACATATCCATTAATTTTTCGGATTTCCTTTCAGAAATGGGAGACTTGGGTGGAACCCAGTTTATAGGGGATCAGGTGAAGATGAAGGGAAGTCAGTTTAATGAGTGGTATGGTTACGTAAGTGAGGGTTTGTTTCAAACACAGGAAGATTTAACTAATTCGGCTAAGATAAATAATAATGTGAAGGTTGGAGATGTAAAGTATAAAGACATTTCAGGACCGGACGGTGTACCGGACGGGAAAATTTCTTCCGAATATGACCGGGTTTTGCTTGGCGGATCTTTACCACGCTATATGTTTGGAGGGAATGTATCAGCTAAATACAAAGGCTTTGATTTTTCTATGGCGTTTCAGGGAGTTGGAAGTCAGCCGGTCCGTTTAAATAGTATGATGATAGAGCCATTAGGCGAAAACTGGGGTAATATACCTTCTATTTTGGATGGAAATTATTGGAGCTCGTTAAAATCTGAAGTGGAGAATGCAAAGGCCCGGTATCCACGTCTTACCCGTTCAAACATATCATCCAATCAAGCCATGTCTGATTTTTGGTTGTTTAATGGCAGGTATGTCCGTTTGAAGAACCTTACATTTGGTTATACACTTCCTGTATCGTTGACGAGTAAAGTTAGTATCGATAAAATCCGGTTTTATGCTTCTGCAAATGATTTATTTTGTTTGAGTAAATTTCCTAAAGGTTGGGACCCGGAAATGGGATCTTCTTCTTATCCAATTACTACCTCTTTATTACTAGGAGTATCTGTTAACTTTTAAATTGAAGATGTAATGAAAAAATATATATGGACTTTATTGACAGGAGTTGTTCTTCTTATAAGTAGTTGTAATGATCTGGATCTTAATCCACTGGCTGCAGGTTCCAGTGAAAATTGGTATTCGAATGAAGTTGAAATCGAGATGGCGCTCAAAGATCTTTACCGGGATGTTTTCTGGCCAATGGATAGTGAAGACTGGACGGATGATTATACTTACAGGGAAACAAATTCAAGTATTGTAAATGGAACTCTGAATGGGCAAGATGGTTCTGTTACCTCGTTGTGGACAAACCAATATAAAGCGATTGCACGAGCCAATACGATATTGGCCAATATGGATAAGGCTGCTTCGAAAGGAATAAATCAATCTAAAATAGATTTATATACAGCCGAGGCTAGTTTTGTGCGTGCTTGTATGTACGCCTGTTTGGTTTCACATTTTGGCGATGTAGTATATCTTACTGAAGTTGTTGATATTGAAACAGCATTTACCATTGGACGTACACCAAAGGCTGATATTATCAAGGCTACTTATGCGGATTTTGATAAAGCTGTAGCCGGACTTCCTGTAAAATATTCAGGTGGTTCTCAAAGAGCAACAAAAGGGGCTGCACTGGCTTTAAAGGCTCGGTTTGCCTTATACAATGGGGATTGGTCGGTTGCATCTGATGCAGCGAAAGCTTGTATGGATCTGAATGTTTATAAATTACATCCAAGCTATTCGAATCTCTTTCTTACCACTACCCGAAATTCGGAAGAATCTATTTTTGTTATACCTCGTTCAATAACAAACAAGGTTACCATAGGAGGAGGAATAGTATTGAATACCATTTCACGCAATCCGGGCGGATGGGCAGCTATGGATCCTTCGTGGGATTTACTTGCAGCCTATACCTGTACGGATGGCAAACCAATTGATGAATCTCCTCTTTTTAATCCACATGAACCCTTTAAAAACCGGGATCCCAGATGTACAGCTACGATTGTTGAATTTGGTAGTCGTCATTTAGGATTTGTGTACGATCCTCATCCTGATGCTCTTGAAGTATTAAATTTTAAAACAGGTAAAATGCAGAAGAATAATGATAATCGGGCTAATGCACAGTACGCATCTTTTAATGCGTTGATATGGAAAAAAGGGGTAGATGAATCGTGGCTCGAAAATGGAAAGGATGCAGATCCCGATAAGATAATTATCCGATATGCTGATGTGTTGCTAATGTATGCAGAGGCGAAAATAGAACTTAATCAGATAGATGAGTCCGTGTTGGAAGCAATAAACAAAGTACGCTCACGAGCTTATGGCGTGGATAAAGCGGCGATAAATGATTATCCGGCTGTAACAAATCTGGATCAAGCGTCTTTACGTAAAATTATTCGTACCGAAAGACGTATGGAATTTGCAAAAGAGGGATTGAGGTATATGGATTTAGTACGCTGGCGTTTAGCTACGAAAGCCCTTACAAATAAGAGTTATGGAATTTTGTATCCTGCAGCTTTGCTTCGGGAGAAGGTTACCAGTAAAGGCTTATGGTTTTGGCCTGTAACGCCTCAGATTGATGAAGATGGGATTCCTGATTTCTCGGAGATGGAGCTTGCGGGTCAGATTACAGTTTTATCGAAGCGTAATTGGGATGACAGGCAATATTTGTGGCCTATACCAACAAAAGAGGTGCTTATTAATGATAATCTTAGTCAGAATCCAGGGTATTAATTTTTGATATGATTTAATTGAAGGCCTCTTTATGTAATCAACTCAATAGAGAGGCCTTTGTATTTTTAATTCTAATAATAGTATGAGAAATAGATTAACATTGTGTTGTTTGCTACTTGTTTCTATATCTGTTTGCAGTGCTCAAAAAGAAACTGTTTCACAACCGGATTCCATATCGGGTATATTCCCTTCGTTGGCATATTATAATAACGAAGGAGAGTGTGGTACAGGGGCAGTAGTTCCTTGGGCCGGTAACTTATGGGTGATAACTTACGGACCTCATTTGCCATTTGGTTCTTCTGATAAATTATATCAGGTAACAAAAGATTACAGGCAGATAGTTCGTTCTGAGAGTGTGGGGGGGACTCCTGCCAATCGGATGATTCACAAAGAAAGTAATCAGCTTTTCATTGGTTCTTATGCGATAGATGATGCAGGGAAAGTCCGTACAATATCCATAAAGGATTATCCCGGGAGATATACCGGAATGGCAAGACACTTAACGGACCCGCAAAATAAAATATATGCAGGAACAATGGAAGAGGGGTTTTATGAATTTGATGTAAATACACTTCAGGGTAAAACGCTGTTTAAAGACGGAAATCTATTGAGAAAAGAGAGTGACGCGGGTCAGTTTAGTCCTCTTCTCCCCGGATGCCATGGGAAGGGTATGTATTCTGGTCAGGGAGTTTTAGTTTATTCCAATAATGGAGAAGATAGCAAAGAGGCGCTTGTCCATTTTAATATCGAGGCAGGATCGTTATCAGAATGGAATGGAAAGGATTGGAAACTTGTGAGACGTAATCAATTTACCGAGGTAACAGGACCGGGCGGAATTTACGGAAATAAGAATCCCGAAAGTGATCCAATATGGAGTACCGGTTGGGATCATAAGTCTGTTCTTCTTGGTGTACGAGAAAATGGAGAATGGTCTTTTTACCGGCTACCTAAAGCTAGCCATAGTTACGACGGAGCTCATGGCTGGAATACCGAATGGCCCCGAATACGGGATATAGGAACAGTGTCTAAGCCAAATTTATTAATGACCATGCATGGGCTTTTCTGGAATTTCCCGCAAAATTTCACATCCTCAAATGCTTCCGGTATCAGACCTCGTTCTGCTTATCTGAAAGTAATTGGCGATTTTACAAGATGGAATGATCAACTGGTGTTTGGATGCGATGATTCGGCTCAAAAGGAGTTTCTGAATAAACGAAAAGTGAAGGGTAGTATCGAAGGTCCTGGTCAATCTAACTCAAACCTTTGGTTTACTTCTGAGGATAAACCGGATCAATTAGGTCCTGCAACAGCCGAAGGTTCCGTCTGGATTAAAGAATCTGTAAAAGGTGGAGAGCCTTCCGATCCGTTTTTGTTTTCAGGATGGTCTGAGCGTTGCGCGTGGATAAAAAATGATGGGGACCAGAGCGTCCAATTTCTTTTTGAAGTAGATAGAACTGGAAATAAAGGTTGGACTCAATTGAAAGTAGCTGAGGTTGGGGCCAGATCGGCTTTGTTTCTTCCATTTACAGAAAATGAGACCGGAGAATGGATTCGTGTTAAAGCAAATAAAAATACGATTGCTACAGTAACATTCTCGTATACAACAAAAGAGGCTAGATTAACCAATGCAGATAAAATGTTTAAAGGAATTGCAGATGTACATGATAACAATAGCTGTGGAGGCTTGTTATACGGCCTTGGTGATAACAGACGCAGTTTAGGAGTATTGGCTAATACAACCGTAAATGGTCAAACAACTGAAACCGGTTATTATGAGATGAAAGATAAGTTTCAGCTCGTTCGGGTAGAAGATCCGAAAACCGCAACCTTCATAAAAGATAAATTTGCTTTACCGCGACAAGTTGTCTCCATCGAGGAAGGTTCTGTTTTAGTTGTTGATGATAAAGGTAGAAGGTGGCGGTTGCCATTAGGTGATGATAAATTTACTTCGGCAACAAATAACGGAGAATTGCGTATTTGCAGGGAAGTAGCTACTGAAAGAGACTTATTAAATTGCCACGGTACGTTTTATGAATTGCCTGCAGAGAATGCAGATGGATTTGCAAAAATTCGTCCGATTTCTTCTCACCTATTTAAGATAAATGACTATGCTTCATACAGAGGAATGCTTATAATTACAGGAGTAAATTTGCAAAATAGTTCTGATAATCCGCATATAATTATCTCAGATGATAAGAAAGCAGCTGTCTGGGCCGGAGTTATAGACGATTTATGGCAATTGGGAAAACCTACAGGGCATGGTGGACCGTGGGTGAATAGTAAGGTTCAAGCCAACAAAGCTTCTGATCCTTATTTAATTGGATTCTATGATAAAAGAATTCTGAAACTATCCCATAAAGAATCAAAAACAATTCATTTTACGGTGGAGGTAGATCCAACCGGGAATGGCGATTGGATGAAATATGCCGTTTATCCGGTAAAAGCAGGAGAGGAGTTCACACATAATTTCCCCTCGTCATTTCAAGCAAAATGGATCCGGTTTATTGCAGATTCGGATGCTGAGGTTAAAACGTGGTTGGAATATAACTGATATAAATTATGAAAACAAGAAGTATTCTTATTTGTCTCTTATTAATAATTGGAGGTGTTTTATCAGCTGCAGAATTGCTTGTTGAGGCCGAGAGCTTTAAGTATAAAGGCGGATGGGTGGTTGATCAGCAGTTTATGGATCAAATGGGGTCTCCTTATTTAATGGCGCATGGAATGGGAAATCCGGTAAAAAATGCATTTACTGAGGTCACTTTTCGGGAGTCGGGAGTCTATAATGTGTATGTCCGGACGTTCAATTGGACTTCTCCCTGGAGTGATGGAGAGGGGGCAGGACGTTTCAAAATTTCAGTAAATGGAGAGGAGTTATCCTCCGTTTTAGGTGCTACCGGGAAGAAATGGTTATGGCAGTTAGCCGGAAAAATTCCTATTTCAGAAGGAATGGCTAAAATTAGCCTGCAGGATCTTACGGGTTTTAACGGCCGATGCGATGCAATCTTTTTTACAACAGATGTTGCTATGTTACCTCCCTCTGATATGAAGCCGCTAAATCTGTTTAGAAAGGAGAAACTTGGAATTTCTGAAATCCCCCAAAATGCAGGTTCCTTCGACTTGGTTGTTATTGGAGGTGGAATTGCCGGGATGAGTGCTGCCGTTACAGCAGCAAGACTTGGAGTTAAGGTGGCATTGATACATGATAGACCGGTTTTGGGAGGGAATAATAGTTCTGAAGTCAGAGTACACCTGGGTGGACGTATCGGTGTAAAACCCTATAAGGAACTAGGTGCTTTGCAAAAAGAATTTGGACCGCTACGAGGCGGAAATGCTCAGCCGGGAGAATTTTATGAAGATGATAAAAAAGCAAAAATAATTGCAGAGGAAGAAAATATCTCTTTTTTCCCGAATTACCATGCTTTCGCTGTTGAAATGAACGGAAACAGGATTCAGAAAGTGATTGCCAAGCACATTGAAACAGGAATGGAAATGGCTTTTGAAGGAGCTGTCTTTTCCGATTGTACAGGCGACGGGACTATCGGCTATTTGGCTGGAGCTGACTATAAAATGGGACGTGAGTCTAAAACAGAATTCAATGAAAGTACAGCTCCTGAGCAGGCAGATAAATTAACAATGGGGGCTTCTGTTCAGTGGTATTCTGTAGATAAAAATGAGCCTGTGTCGTTTCCAATGTTTAAGTATGGTTTATCATTTGACCATTTACGTGCAGAGAAGGTTACTATGGGTGAATGGACCTGGGAAACGGGAATGAATTATGATCAGATTAACGATTTTGAACGAATCCGGGATTATGGATTAATGGTGGTATATTCTAATTGGTCATTTTTGAAAAATGAATTCAATGAGAATAACTTATATAAGAATCGTGCTCTTGAATGGGTTGCTTTTGTTTCGGGAAAAAGGGAGTCCAGACGTTTGCTTGGAGATCATATCCTAACAGAAAACGATTTAATAAATTATCGCGTTTATCCGGATGGAAGCGGTTCAACAACGTGGACAATAGATTTACATTATCCGGATCCGAATAATACAAAATATTTTCCTGATTCTGAATTCAAATCCATAGCCAAACACAAGCCTATCCATCCCTATCCTGTACCATACAGGTGTTTATATTGCAGGAATATAGATAATTTATTTATGGCCGGAAGAAATATAAGTGTTACACATATAGCATTAGGAACAGTAAGAGTAATGCGTACGACCGGTATTTTAGGTGAAGTGGTTGGAATGGCTGCTTCTTTGTGTAAGAAATATGTAGAAACTCCGCGAGGTATTTACAAGAATCATTTGGAAGAATTGAAAGAGTTAATGTTGGTAGGGGTCGGTCGCAAAGAATTGGATAATAATCAAAAGTACAACGATGGGACTACCTTAGGGGACTAGTTTGTAAGGCAGTTTATAATACTACTAAACAAAAAATAGAAATGGGGTTAACCCCATTTCTATTTTTTCTACATTACGAAAAACAATCATTTCTTCTTTTTCAAGTCATCAAAATCTTGTTTTACAGTTTCAGTTTGATAAGCTGGAATGTGTTTCTCGTGTTTTCCTGATTTTTCTTTTTTAGGCTTTTTGTTTCCTGCTGCTCCCATTGTAGAACCTCCCATTTAATTAAATAAAACATTAGATATTAAATATTGAGTCGTGTTCGGTTATGATTCATAGCTGGACTGCTCGGCTTAGTCCTTGCAAAAAACGGACCAATCTGTTAGTCGCCAATAATGTCGGCAAACAATGCCGTAATGACACTCTTTTGACAAAAATCGACAAATAGTCATGCAGCGTGGTCCGTTAAACCATTTGTTTTTATTTCGATTGAACATTATTGTCTCTAAAACGGTTTTAAATTCATTTTAAAGTAATGGTTGTACTTATAAACTGTTTAGTATGATTAAAAAATTAGCTTTCGTATTCTTTATTGTTTTGATTGCTGTGAGTGCTAGTTCCCAGGTTTCTAATTTAGATGAAGCTCAGGCTCTGGCTAGGAAGCAAAACAAACTGATCTTATTGAAATTTTCAGGATCCGATTGGTGCGGACCTTGTATTATGATAAAAAAAACGATTTTTGATGCTCCTGAATTTCAATCCTTTGCCAATGACAAATTAATCTTGCTGAATGCCGACTTTCCGCGTCAAAAAAAGAATCAACTATCTAAAGAACAGCAAGAATTAAATGACAGGCTGGCAGAAAAGTACAATCCACAGGGTCTTTTCCCTTTTCTGGCTTTAACAAATGCTGATGGAGAAGTTTTATATCAATGGGATGGATACAATAAAAAGTTAGCTGTATCAGATTATATAGAAGTGATTAATCGATATTCAAAATAAGCGGCTAATGGATCTGGTAAAGGTGCAAACCAAATTAATGGGTAACATGTTTGAATTTATTGCTTTAAGCGATAATGAACGCTTGGGAAATGAGCAGATTACATGTGCTATTGATGAGGTAAAACGCATACAAAGTTGTTTACAACCTTCAGTGACGAGAGTGTTACTAACGAGGTAAACAGAAATGCCGGGAAAAAACCAGTAGTGGTTCCCGACGAGTTTTTTTATTTAGTTTACAGAGCACAAAAGATATCCATGCTAACACAGGGGTATTTTGACCTTTCTTATGGATCGCTGGACAAGGACTTCTGGAACTTTAATCAGGCTATGACAAAATTGCCTGATCCGGCGGAAGCTAAAAAATCAGTACATCTTATAGACTATACCTGTTGGCGGAATTAATTTAGTGCATACTTAATTCTGCCAATGGGCTTGTCGTTAATGAAGTTTACGTATTGCAGAATGGTAAGTGCACTAATTTTGCCAATGATTCTGGCAAACAAACCATTCG
>Ga0209639_1001376_pt1 | contig 24716 bp, 30 predicted proteins | sample EPASupsiteHSE605_FD_187268 | JGI IMG/M metagenome (GOLD analysis project Ga0209639, IMG submission 187268) | Bioremediated contaminated groundwater from EPA Superfund site, New Mexico - Sample HSE6-05 (SPAdes) (version 2) | ecosystem: Environmental > Aquatic > Deep subsurface > Groundwater >...
AGGGATACTTGCGACCATTTAGAGGAAATAACGGTTTATATAGAAGAAATACCTCCTCACATAACGAAAATATCGCCATAATCTATGGGTATTCCCGAAATCGAAAGACCTGATATCCATAAGCTAGGAAAACTTGTTTGAATAACTAGTCAGATGAGAATGAGGCTACTATTTATTAGACTTTTAGCACTGGAATCTTCTTATATATAATAAAAATCATAACATCAATAGACATACTTTAATAATGTTTAAGGATGGGGAGGGGATTAGTGGCTAATAATAAGAAAAGCCAGCAAATTACAGCCATAGTTATCGCAATTTTGATAACTATTAGTATAGTGGGTGCAGGAGCCTATGGGTATTTCTACGGCGCTCTTTCTCCAAATCCTACTTCCTACTCTCATGACAGTGATTATAATAATTAAAAAAATCAGGTCAATGTTTTAATCCAAGAGGTAAGATTAAACCCTAATGACATTCAGCTTCATCAGGATTTAGGCAATGCATATTATGATTTAGCCACAGTGGCTCAAATAGTTTCACCCTATGAAGTTATCGAAGATTATAATCAGGCTATTAGTTACTATGAAAACGTTCTTAATACTAAGAAGGATATCAATGTCTTGACGGATATGGCCACTGCCGCCTTTTATAGTGGGCAAAACGATTTGGCAGAAAAAAGCTTTAAAGAGGCGGTCCAACGTTATTACGACTTGGACCTTGATTATTTTGAGTGAAGATATTGACAAAGAAGGAGATGAGAGTATTATGATAAGTATATTATAAGATTGTAATATTATCAATCTTAAGAGGGGAGAGCGAAGATGTTTACGATTCTGATGTACATAGTGGCTTTCGGCTTTCTTGTCCTTTCCTTTATAAAGGATAAGAAAAAAACGTTGCTAGCCTTGAAGAAGGCATGGAAATCGTTTGAAAATATACTGCCTCAGTTCTTGGCTATTTTAGTTATTATAGGGATCATGCTGGCAGTTTTGAGCCCTGAGGTCATTTCTGGGTTAATCGGAGAGGAATCTGGGTGGTTCGGAATGTTAATAGCTTCTCTGGTTGGTTCAGTGACTTTAATACCTGGATTTGTAGCTTTTCCGTTAGCTTCGGCCTTGTTGAAAGGCGGTGCTGGTTTGATGCAAATCGCTGTATTTATCTCAACCTTAATGATGGTTGGAATCGTGACAATCCCATTGGAGGTAAAGTATTTTGGCAAAAAGGCTGCCCTACTTAGGAATAGCTTAGCATTTGCATTCTCATTTATTGTAGCAATAGCAATCGGGGTGGTGTTAAGATGAAAATGCTGCTTATACGATACAAGTATTTCTTGATACTGCTCGTCATTAATATCGCAGTTTATGGTTTGTCTCCATCGGTGGGCCAAAAGTCAATAGACATCACTTGGAGCAATACGGTGGAAATGCTTTCGGTTATACCCCCAATATTTATTCTATTAGGGCTATTGGATGTATGGGTAAAACGAGAAACAATGATTAAGTTAATGGGCGAGAAATCCGGAATCCTTGGTATTCTGATAGCATTTTTCTTAGGTTCAGCAGCTGCTGGGCCGTTATATGCAGCTTTTCCCATAGCAGGAGTGCTCCTACAGAAGGGGAGCAAGTTTTCAAATATCTTAATTTTTATGGGTGCCTGGTCAACCACTAAAATACCCATGCTTTTATTTGAGGCTTCTTCCATGGGGTGGGAGTTTACGATGGCGCGGTTTGTTATCAATATACCCGGGATTATGCTGATTGCCTATGTAACAGAGAGGTTATTGAACGAAAAAGAAAAACAGTATATTTATGATAGTGCTGGTAGTATCTAATAGCTATCAAATAAAGGGTCCTTTTTAAAGAAGAAATTGTCTTTAAAAAGGACCCTTTTGTTCAATGTATCAAACCGGTACAACCAATCAACTGCTGTCTGCTAAGGCAAGCAACGAGATTAAGTGGATCAACAAGGTCGATAAACATTCGAAGGGAAACTTTGCCATCATCGCTTGGAGTGCCGATGAAGTCAAAGGAGATAAGTTGCGCACCTTGTAAAATTAACTTCTAAAAATCTAAAAAGAGACCATTTACGGTCTCTTTTTGGATTTTATTTGTTTGCCATAGCCGCATAGAATTTTTTCAAGTTATCGGGCAGGGAATAGTCAGGCTCTTTCTGTTCATGGTTACTCCCACCGTAGACTTCCATTAGTAATGCCTCAATAATCATTGCTTTAGGTGGTACCGTATATTCATTTCCTTGATATACCCAAACCCTGCAGTCGACGTCATCCCCGCACAAATCCCCACAAGACTCGCATAAACTTTCTTTAACGTCCATTTGGATGTCCCGACCGTTCACACGAATCGTGGGGGAACTAATAAACTTATATTGCTTAGCAAGTTCCTCACTATTAACGTTAATTTTGTTTACTAACACTTCAACACCTGTTGCTTCAAGAACCTTTGACACTTCGGTTAAAGCTTCATCCAGGCTTGTATCCGCTCCCTGGCAGCGTGTGCAAACGCTAACATCAAGGAACAAAAAATCAAGGACAATACGTTTTTTCTCCATTGAGACACCCTTGCTAACATCACAGCAACCCGGCCCGCAGGAACACCCCTCAAGTGTAATGGTTTGGGTATTTAGTGTCGTATGTGTCGTATGACCACAATCAGAACAACAGGAACAACCGACAGAAACATCGTTATTATCTCCCACTTAAAACAGCTCCTTATAGTTATTGTCTTTCGACTTTCAACTATAAAGACGCAGAACAAGAAAAAAAGACGCATTTTATACGTCTTTTTTTAATCAACAAAATTTACAATCACTGCATTTGTGTTTATAATCTATCACATTGCCACGACGGTCAAATTCTAGGTGGCAGCAGCCTAAGAGTAGTTCTTTCAGCCTTAGTCGTGCTCGTTGAACCCGCGATTTCGCGCCGGAGACTGATAACCCCAAACGTTCGCTCAGTTCCTTCTGGGTCAGATTCTGAAACTCGGTCAATAGAATCGCTTGTTTGTATTTTTCAGGTAAATGCTGAATCATGGGTATCAGACATTGGGTAATTTCATCATTTGCAGTTAACTGATCTTCAGGCTCAGAAATAATATCCTCAAGAAATTCTGTGATATCAGATTCGGATTTTCGCGCTCGATAGAAATTAGCTAATTCATGCCTTGTTATACTGTATACCCAGGCATGAATTCTGTCAGTTTCTCTTAAGCTATTAATGTTGTTATGAATTTTAAAAAATACATTTTGAAGAATATCGTCGACATCCTGATCATTTTTGACCCGTTTTTTAATAAAGTTCTTTAGCGGTGTATTAAATTCCGACCAGATATATTCAATACATATGTCCAATTAATACCACACATCCTTAAATTTATTGTTCTCCGGAACTGCGTTTGATGATTGATTTCACATGTGCTTCGCAATCCTACCTTACCGGCCAGCTCAGCTTTATAGAGTATTCTACGCAATTTTTAGAGACCGTGCAATTACTTCTGGTGTTAACGAACAGTATATTGCATTGAATGGCTGCCCAGCAAAATGTGCTTCCAAGGAATTCGATTCTGCTAGAATTAAACCACATGAAGAAATCATCATTACCAAGGATTTTGATCCGAAAAATAATGAAAAATATGCAGAGTTATTATATATTGATGAAGAGGTTTTCTTAGTGCAAGAATTGATCGATAGATTATTGGGTAGTAAGTAAGTTACTCTCCACTCGGAATAAATATCAAAGGAAGGAAGAGAGGATTATATGAGCAAATGTTGTGATCCTAACGCACCAAAAGTATTAACGCTAATCATTGGTGGTCAACTAGTGGGGTTGATCGGAGTTGAACAGGCTTTTTTGGATGTAAGGAGTCTCGAATTAGGGGATGGAGAAGCTGCTGAAAAACTGTTGGAAATTGTAGCGCGAAGAAATTATATCGTAGAAGGTACTGAAAGAGAATATAAGATAGCGCTGCTTGCGGCATATAAAAGCTATATAGCTAAATCTAAATAATACTAAGAAAGTAAGAGACGACATGAATATACAGGGGGAAAAGATATGATCCAAATTGAGGTGTCTGGAATTCGAGACGAGGAACCGTCAGGGAATTGCAGTTGTGGCGGTTCCTGTGGCTCAAGCTCTGAAGAATTATTGAAAATATCCTTATTTATTTAATTTGTAATAATTGGGTGTTATTGTCATGGCATAGTCCCTTAGGCAGAGTCGAACCAGGATTACCTGTGGGGCTTTTTCTTTTTGCAGAAAAAGGACTATGCTTTATTGGTATGATCCTAAACAAATGGACAACTCGTTATAATAAAACTATAATAATAGTGTCCAGCCTTTAAAAGGGGCGTAAACTTAATGGCTTAATTTAGAAATCGAGGAGATTCGATAACTCGAAAATTGAATCCGAATAGCTAGAATGATGGGGAGAGTATGATATGATAACCTTATCCTCAAAGATTGAATTTGTAAAATTTCTCAGAGAGACGATGTTTGGCAAGAATCTGAAATGTATTGAAATCCTTGCCGTTGTAGAGTGCACTATAGATTTTGGTGTTATAGGAAATATTGATGTAGCTGATGATAAAGTCTCAGTATGGAGTGCTGAGAATGAAGTGTTTTGGATTAATTTAGACGATGTTATTGCTGTGAATTACAATCCAGTTGAAGAAGATATATGCTTAGTTATCGAAGCCAAGAATAATGTCAAAGTTCAATTTTATGTTGAATAGAAGACAAAATATATTGCCTACAGGCGGGAGTATATGATAGTATACTAACATAAGCAAATGTTTATTGAAGGAATTCATTTTGTTAAAAAAAGTGTAAAACGTTGTTTTAATATATGAAACAAAGACCTTGACCTAAAGCTACTAAAGCAGAATTTTAAATCGAATGCTCTTTTAAAAAGCTAAAATGTAATCTCGAGTAAATAATTGAGATAAAGGATAGCTTTTGATAAAATGTAAAACATAGTTTTATCAAGTGAAACTAGATCTGTTTTATGAATGATTGTAATGAAAGATTTGACCGAGTCTAAAAAATTTTAAAGGGGGAGACAACTATGGCGCTTTGGGAAATTGAAGAAAAAGTAAAACATTTTTTTGCAGACGAGCTTGAAAAAGACTTGGAAATGACAGGGGCCCAATTTATTGTAAAGTTCTTAGAGCAAAAGGGAGTAACTCAGATCTATGGTATTCCTGGAGCAGCTATTTTACCCTTTTATGACGCGGTGCTTGAGCAGGAACATATTCGTTCGATAAATGTTCGGCATGAGCAAACAGCAATATTTATGGCTGAAGGATATGCCAGGTCAACTGGAAAAGTAGGGATTTGTGCGGCTACTTCTGGTCCCGGAGCGACTAATTTCCTGACAGGTCTGTTTAGTGCTTATGGAGATTCGGTTCCATTAATTGCGTTGACTGGTCAAGTTCCTACAAACCAAATAGGAAAAGATGCTCAAGAAGTGCCGATTGTTGAAATGGCACGACCAGTTACTAAAGCTGCCTATCTTGTTACAAAGACGAATGATTTACCAAAGGTAATGAACGAAGCTTGGAAATTAGCAACAAAGGGCAGGAGGGGACCTGTCTTAATAGATATTCCTGTCAATGTTCAAAAAGGATTGCTCAAGGTGAACTTAGAAGATTACATGGGAGAAGAAAATCATGAGCAAGATGATTCATTGCAAGTAACTGAGAGCCAACTGGAACAAGTGTTCAGAATGATTGAAGAAGCAAAAAGCCCCGTTCTTATGGTTGGAGAAAGCATTGCTCTGGAGGGTGCTTTCGAGGCGCTTAAAGACTTAGCACAAGTTCTGCAGATCCCAGTAGTTTCCTTAGTCTTGGGTAAAGAGGGTTTTCCAAATTATCACCGTCTATATGCAGGAATGGTAGGCACCCTATGCCAAACTCCACTTGGAAATAAGACAATTTTAGAATCAGATCTTATCCTAAATCTAGGTGGGCGGTTTGACAGATGGAGCACGGAAGAAATGAGCGCCATTAATAAAGACCGTAAAGTTATCTACATTAATAATGATGGATGGGAATCTTCGCACCATGTTCCCATCAACTTGGCTATTGCTTCAGATGTGAAGTGTTTTATACAGAAATTGAGTGATTTTATACTTAGCCGTGATTATAAACCTAAGACAGAGGCTTTGGAAAGAATCCAATCCCTTCAGAAAGAAAGAACAAGACTATCTTGTCAATCGAACTTTGAGACTAGTCATCCGAAATCTCAGCTGGTAATTGGTGAGGTCAGAAAAGGGCTTCGACCTGATGCTATTGTGACCTTAGACAGTGGATTGAGTCAAATTTGGGCCGCTCAATTATTTGAGGCGTATGAACCTCGAACGTTTTTAATTACCAGGCGTGCCGGTACAATGGGATGGGGGGTAGGTGCAGCTATGGGTGCTCAGCTCGCATATCCTCAGCGCCAAGTCATAAATATTCTAGAGGATGCCAGTATGAGTGTGTCTCTTCAAGAGCTTGCCACAGTCGCGAAACATAATATCCCGGTTGTTGTTGTAGTATTAAATAATTCACTGATTGGCCTAATGAGACAGCAACAGAATCAGATTTCTAACCGCAGAGGGATATCAACAGCAATAGACTATGACAATCATATTCAAGGGCATCAGAGAGGGCTGGACTTTGTAGCTACCGCACGGGGAATGGGCGTTGAGGCAGAGTTGATAGAAAAACCGGGACAGATCACGGATGCATTAACGCGGGCATTTAGTGCTTATCGTCCTTACCTAATTGAGATCTTAGTCGATTCCGTTGAACAATACTCGGTCTTAAGAGATGGAAAAACTGTAGCAGGAGTAAGGGACGTATCTTGAATTTTAGTGAACTCAATTCAACTAAAGTAATCTCTAAAGGATGAGGTGGATGTGCTACCTCCACAGAAGCAAAGTACAGATTTTATACTCCCACTTGAAGTGGGAGTCTCACGATGGGATAATAGGCTAAACTATCGAAAAGGGTGGGTAGATTTAAATCTAAACGCCCTTTTTCTAGCTTTCTGGAAGATCTACAAGGCCATCGTGGCTGAGGTACACGGTCATCTGTGGGCGACGGTATCATTTTTTTGTCCCCTTACCAGAAGGCACAAGCACTTTGTCCAATTGAATGATATAATCATTAAGAATAATTATATATCACCCGAACTGAACCATAAGTACATTTTTTTGGATATAATAGTTTTTAGATGAAATTAATAGGTATCTTGTGATTAATTCGATGAATTTTTTTGAGCAAGTTTCCTTTATGAGGTGAAAATATGACAGGTTCAGTTAGTTTAGGTCCGCGGCTCCAGACCGTAGCGTCGTTTGTCCCAGAGGGTTCAAAACTCGGAGATATAGGAACAGATCATGCCTATTTGCCAATATTCCTTAACGAGGATCAGCGAATAGCAAAAGCAGTAGCTATTGATGTTCATGAAGGACCGTATCAATCTGCCTTGAATGCAGTGAAAAGTCGGAACTTGGAAACTGTTATCGATGTAAGGTTTGGTGATGGGTTAATGCCACTTGCGGTCGGGGAAGTAAATGTCTTGACCCTTGCGGGAATGGGTGGAAGAACAATGCTGGACATTTTTTCTGCACGGCCCGATATTTTGGAGGATGTGACCGATCTGATCCTGCAACCGCAGGGGGCGGAAGGAGCGGTTCGTCTGACGTTGCTAGATGCAGGATGGCTTCTAAAGGCGGAGCAGTTAGTAGAGGAAGACGAGAGAATTTATATTATCATGGCTTTTTCTAAGGAAACAGGTTGGAATATTAGAGAGCTGCAAGAGATCGAACGTGTTTGGGTTCAACGGTTACACCCCCTTGTAGTGAAAGAGCAGATGCTAGAATCGGAGTTTCAGAGGTTAGTACATACACTAATGTGGCATTTTGGGCCTCTTGTCTTGGAAGAGCGTCCGAACCTTTTGAGGGAGCAGTTTAATGAATACAGTGGCAGGCTGTTGAACCAGATGCAACAAATGAAAAGATCTAAAAGCACTGAGATCCTAGCTAAAATTAGAGAGGTTTCGCTAAAATTGGCTTTAGTGGAGGGATTGCGAAAATGGCTGTAACAGTTGGATTAGTTGCTCAGTTAATTGAAAAGATAGCTCCAAAATATTGGGCCGAAGATTGGGATAATGTAGGATTACTCGTTGGAAGTGGTTCGAAACCTATAGAACGTATTCTTCTTACCTTAGATTGTACTTTGGACGTAGTCGAAGAGGCGAAAGAATGTGGTGCTCAACTTATTGTGGCACATCACCCTATTATTTTTCGTCCCCTAAAAAACCTAAGAGCAGATAATGCTGCAGCACAAGTGCCTCTGAGACTTTTGCAACATGAAATTTCATATTATGCTGCACACACGAACTTAGATCAGTCTATCATTTCGTCAAGCCGAGTTTTGGGGGATTTACTGGAGCTGGAAAAAATGGAACTCTTGGAGCGGGTGTATGAAGCTAATCCTAGCCGCAATATTGGTGAGGAGCGGGAACGTGGGTATGGAGTGTGTGGGTATTTAAGGCACCCGAAGCAGTTAGGCGTTTTATGGAAGGGATTTTTAGACAGGTTAGAACAATCTGGAGTCTATTCTCAGGCCTATAAACATACCGGAATTCGCTTGGCAGGATCTGTGGAGAGCGAGGTAAGGAAAGTGGCTATCGTTAATGGTAGTGGGGGGCGATTCGTTCAAAAAGCATTATTTAAAGGTAATGATCTTCTCATCACAGGAGATGTCGACCACCATGCTGTCTTAGATGCTCTGGATGGAGGCATGGCAATAGGGGATCTAGGGCATTTTTTAAGTGAGGCGCCCATGCTCAGAAAAATATATGATTATTTAGCAGCAGAGAAATCCCTTCAGGAAATTGAGATTCGTGTGAGTTCCGTAAATCGCTCGCCATGGCTATAAGTGGATGCCCTATGAAGGCAGTCCAAGATTGTCTTCATAAGGGCATCTTTATTATCAATTAAGGAAATAGAGGTATAATTTGAGTCTGCTTGTGAAAGTAATAATTACCACTTGACATCAATTGTGAATTATATTACTATGGTTATAAGAAATAGTCTGATAATATAGTTCTTCCAAAGAGATAGTTAAGCCCTATTTAGAAGATTTACTGACCCTTCGATACAAACGATTTGAAAGGAGAAATGTGTAATGATGAGCCGAACTGAACTTCTACGTCTTCAACGCGAAAAGGTTTTAGCTAACTTTCTAGAGGACAATGCTAATCGTGCTAAATGGCTAACAGAGTTAATGGACATTGATGATGAGATGGAAGAAATAACAGAACAAAAACACAGAGTTAATTAACCAAAAATATCCATTTGACCAAACCCGATTTATTTAGTAAGATAACTAAGCGAAGCCAACCAGATGATCGCGGGGGCATGGACCGAAAGGTCGCCTCTGAGGAAAGTCCGAGCTCCATAGGGCAAGGTGCTGGGTAACGCCCAGTGGGGGAAACCCCAAGGAAAGTGCAACAGAGAGATACCGCCGATAACGGAGGTCAGTTGTCAGAGGCCAGAGGTCAGAATACGTTGGTTCTAATCCGACTTCTGGCTTCCGACGACTGACTTCCGAGTAGGTAAGGGTGGAAAGGCGAGGTAAGAGCTCACCGGCAGTCAGGTGACTGGCTGGCCATGTAAACCCCACCTGGAGCAAGACTGAATAGGGGAACTATGAACGGCCCGTTTTTGTTCCCGGGTAAGGTCGCTAGAGGCCGTCGGTAACGGCGGTTCGAGATAGATGATCATCACCTCCATAAGGAGGGACAGAACTCGGCTTATGGGAAGCTTCGCACTACTTATGGGAAACTGGTGACTGCATAATTATGCATTGCCGTTTCCCTTGAGTTTTTTATGTAGCCAAAACAGAGAGGCTCTTCGCCGTCTGTTAAGACATTGTAAAGCGTTAAAACCCTAGTAAATACTAGGGTTTTAACGTTCTTTTATTGCGTATAATTATAACACTAAAGGGGCGAATATTACAGTGCTTTAAGACTTGCTTTACATAATAATACAGGGCACATCAGACGTTAAATTAACCTCACCGAAAGGTTTTCTTATAGGTATGCTTAAAATTGGTAAGGGGCTTTAAATTTCTGGTTGTATCCTTGATAACAAAGCCGTCTCCCATTCTTGATATATGTCATCGAGTGAGATTCGGTTTTTTCCATTCAGCTTTTTCTCTCTCGATATATAATTGGCTGTCGTGTTAATATCATCATGCCCCATGTAGTCTTTCAAATCAACAAGTTTGACATCACCGTGATAATACTGAAGGGTTGCATAAGTTGCCCTTAAATCGTGACTTGTTACCTTTCGATTAAGACCAGCTAGGCTTGCTGTCTTTTTAATGTGTTCGGTCAACGTTTTTTCGCACATTGCTTTTGCTTGACGGGTAGGAAAGGTATAGTCTTGGTTACCGAAGCTGTGGAGGATTTCCCCCAAAAGCTTTACGATGAATTCAGGGAGTGGAATATATCTCTCCCGACCGTTTTTCGTTACTGTAAGGTGTATTCGGTGGTTAGCGAGGTCATAGTTTGCTTTCTTTAAGGTTACTATTTCCATTCGACGAGCACCGCAGATAAGTAGGATGACAATTTCTAACATTGACTGTGTGGAATTCATCGAAACAGCGTATTTAAAGAGTTGAGTTGTCTCATCGAGAGTTAGTGCGAGATGTGGCTCTTGAGGGGTTCTTTCCCTCTTTTTGATTATCAGAATATCTTGGTATTCATCGGACATTAAAAACCAATGGTTTTTAATTCCGTATTTAATAAAGGCACGGAGGCATGCTTTGCGTCCCTGGATTGTTGAAGTTGACAGTTTTCTACCATTTTTTTGAATGATTTCGGATAGGAAGCTAAGATAATCCTTTAGAGACTGGTTGCTTAAAAATGCGAAATTACTTTTCTCACAATAACTAGCATACCCACGAAGGCCACCTTCGTATGTCGCAATGGTATTAGGTTGTCGGTAGTCACCGAATGATTTACTTTCCTTAAGAAAATCATGAATAAGCTCCATTGGAGGCTTTTTTAATACAGGGGTTGTTGTGATGTCCGCTAAGGATGGAGTGACATTAGTTAATGAAGTAGGGGAGGTTATATTAGGCATATAGGTATCGTCTGGATTTGGTGTGCTCTCTCGTTTAAACTGTAACACATTAGTAAACGATGTGGTTTCATTAGGATTAATCTGCAAAACAGGAGATATATTACCTTGACATGAAATGTTTGAATTTAGGCTATTTCCAGTAGGTGGTTGGCTAAATGGGTTGTTGCTAATATATTGACGAGACACTAAAAAAACGCAGAATTGCTCGATAATATCTCTAATAATGGAAACTTCATCGAATTCATAGTTTGCGATTATTTGACTAAAGAATTCATCAATTTGTCTAAGTGTTTCAACGGACTCATTATTAATTATTTTGGCAAACTGATAGAGGAATTCTTCGTAACGTCGAACTTGTTGCGGTAAGTTACCTTGCCTGAGAAGCAAGAAGACTGGAATAATTTGAGTCAATGAGGTTTCTTTGCTTGAATTTGAAACAGTAGTAAGGGTATTCAGTTTTTCATTTCCTTCCCCAAACATTAGCGATGTTCAGCCATAGGTCTCACCTCCTAAATTTATTAGACTTGTTAAGATATCGTTTTATTGAGTAGCCTTACGCATAATCGTTTTGTTCATATGCGATACCTTTAAAAACATTGTATAAAGTCTTTAAGCTTTTGTATATAGATAAATGGCTCAACCATATATATAACAGATTTAATAATTAACAATCTGTAATAATGCCTATTGTTTCTTCGCAGAGGTTAATATTGATGAACTATTTTTAAATATAAGGATTTTTATGCTTGATACCTAAAGTCGTAAAGGCAGTAGACAGCTCTGAGTCATTTGAGGAGCTTACGACAGGTATTGGTAAACTCTGTTATAGGATGCTTCTTGATGTTGCTTTAGTTTGGCAAGGGGGAAGGCTAGGGAGATATATACATTTTGTCTCCCAAGCGTGCTACTAGCTCAGCCAGTTAAGTCGTTATAATTTTGATGTAAAAGAACTATGATACAAGGACTTTAAATCAGAAAGGGGCTTGAAAAAAGCACATGGCAAAAGAAGAAAGAGAAATTTCCCCGAAGTTTGGATTAATCATAAAACTGAGGAGAGAACAAAAAGGGTATAGTCTTAAAGAACTGAAGGAAATGACTGGAATTAGTGAGTCATATTTAAACAGATTGGAGCTAAATGAAAGAAAAAATCCGTCCTATCCAATTATGCAAAATATCGCAAAGGCTCTTGATTTCAACATCGCTGAACTCCTAGAACTTTCAAATCAAAATGAGACTGATGATGTCGATGAAATTATAGACGTGATAGTAAAGAGCGATTTTTGTATAAATCATATTTTTGCTACTACGCAAATTAAAGATTTAATCATTAAGCTGTTTGATAAAATCATATCAGCAGATTGGAGTGAGCCGAAAAGGTTTACATCAGGAGCAGAAATTTTGACCGTTGTTGGAGAAATAGAGGTCTTTTTAGGGAAGGCATAGGAGAGGGCTAAGTTTCTAGGTTCACGGGAATTTAGTAACTCTGAGCTTGAATTAAAAAAGAAGGAATCCAAAACTGGGTTCCTTCTTTTTTAAAATGATTAGGAGATGTTAAAATGCCAAGATTTCAACTTAATGAGGAAAGAGAGAATCTCTTTTCGTTATACCAGGTGGTACATCCAGAAGTGCTCAGCAAAATAGTCGGGTCCAGAGTATTTGGGTTAGAACAAGAAGTTCCGCTTGGTGGCATGAAGGTGGATATTTGTGGCTGGGCTGAGGGGTCAAATCAAAATATATATGGAGAAATTCAGCTTATCCCTGCCGATGCCCGACACAAGGAAAAGATAATGAAAATCCTTACAGATATCGCCCGAGGAATAGTCGTTTGGCAGGCTTTATCCTTTGAAAAACGGGAACATCTCATAGAAGAAGTCAAAGACTTTGCAAAGGGGTTAAAGAGACCCATCGATATACTTTTCGTAGAAATTAATCCGAATCTGTTTCCGTTTCTAGAGAATTTAAAATTGTTCTATTCTCTGGATGTTATATCGAACTTAAGTCTGTTGTCAGAAGTAAATGAGCCATTTAAGAAGATTGCCGAATATAGGGGGAGGGATTTGTTTGGGGAAGAAGAGCAGGATGGTACTTTAGAGGCGGTTAACGGCTCACAAGGACAAGTTGTCCATGAACCCCTCCAACATGAGCCTAAAAGCCTTTCCACCCGACTGGGAGCTAACATCTATATCCTTGAAGAAATCCGTAAAAAAATGGCATATTACCCTGGAGCATACAGAGCAAAATCTCGCCTTGACACAAATGCCATCACATTTGGAGCAGGGAACGGAAATACTTTTGAAATAAGTATTCGAGATAATTATTCGCATGTAAAACTCAGAATACAGAAGAAAAACATAAGCACTTGGATGCATGTGAAGATGGACAAGCTAATCATTGAAAATCGGATTGAGTATAGAATTAATTTTAAAGAGGAGCGGACAAGCTATATCGTTGATGTTCCAATACTGAGTTCTGCCAAGCGACCGAGAATTGAAGTGCTGGATGAAATGGTTCAAGTATTCAAGGTGTTCGTGGAGTTTTTTACGAAGTATTTTTATGAGATGGAACCTGAGAGGAAGGTAGTTGGAGCTAGGTGATGTTTGATAAAGTTCCAGTAATTATAGGGAATAAGCTCGATAGGGTTCTCTAAATGTAACTCTACTGACCTCTTGCGGCAATGCTTAGCCCATTATCCGAAAATGTTATGCTCCTTAGAAAAACAGCTCTATGGAGCATAACCATCAATCAACAACTATTTCCATTATGGAAGATTGGTGCGTTTTCTTAGGAAAAAGTTAGGATTAGGTCAAAAGTGGAGTCAATGGAGTTGATAAGAAAACTCTATTGGCTTCTATTATTGGGGTACTGGTAAATTTGATTGAATATATTCTAATTGGTACGTAGAAGAACTTAACTCAGGAATCCCGCATTCCTTATATTACGAGCAGGATTCTCTCGCCAAGAAAGAGAATTTTTAAGTTAAGGGGTAGGGACAAGGAGTTTGTAATCACAAATGCTAATGAATCAATATTAGGTGATTCATATCGTCATAGCTAAATTATGACAATATGGCCCCATCCGCAAGCTGGGTCTTAAACAAAATCCTCCCCTTACCCCTTGAAACACTTTCCGTCTCACGGAACTATCCAAAGGAGGCATTATGGGCTACGAAATTCGAGAAATGAGTATGAACGATTTAGAGGATATTCTGTACGAACTATCGGAAAGAAATGATAGAGATTTTCGGACACTACGGAGAGCACTTCATAAAATGTATGGCGGGGTTAATATCCCCATTTATGAAAAACTGTTCGATTATTTGCGGGGAACGCTGGGGATTAGTTGTGATGCTGAAGCAAAGGAGCTTGAGGAAGCGGCGAAAAGACAGGTCGTAGAGTTTTTGAGTGAGATGGCTGGGTAGAAAGTTTTGGGAAGTAAGTAACTGTTGCATTTTCTGCAACTGTTCAAAATGAAGGTAGGATATAGGTTTAACGGAACGTCGCTGATTATGATACTGATGTAACAGTATCCATCCTCTATTGAGTAAAATCCCACTGAAGAACGAAGTATAGAATCTGAGCAACACAAAGACTTAAGAAGTATATCGTAAAGGCTTTACTCAGTTGTTCGGAAATTCCGAATAACTGCTTGATTCTTTTCACCCAGAATATCAACAACTTATTAGACACAATGTTGAGGGGTTAGAAGTTGTTGCAAAGATTATTAATGGGTTGTGGCTAGCGGAGGGAAAAATAGAGCTAATGGAGTTGGGAAACTAATTTCATTGGCTTATTTAATGGCAAAATCGTTGTTAAATATTCTCTCAGCTATTTTCTATGGGACAGGCTAGAGAGAGGTTAAGCAAATATGAAAGTATTGATTGATTTCAATGCTGTCCTTGATGTAGTAATCAGTCATACTGCTCATCTTCTGTTTACCAGTCCGCAATAATTGCGAAGAATGCTGTCACCAAAAATAGCCCAATAGATTGATGCTGACTAAACAAATCTATCGGGCTATTTTACGTTTGCACATCATCCTCATACATCTTGGCTGTATGTTTATTTTCTGATATTCGCATTAGTGGAAGGAATATTTAGGATAATTGTTGAATTCTGGGTGATAGGAAAGCAATTGTGGCATAGCAATATGAAAAAGTCACGCTTCTATGCGAACGATGAGGAATAACGTTGTAGCCATTCTTTTTGGCGAAGTTCGCCCTCGCACCAAGTAAAATCGTTCTTCTAAAAGAATTGGTCCGATTATGCGAAAAAGATATGTTGCTGTAATTCGCTTACCTAAAATGAATTTATGTGGAGGGGCTTATGAGCAATACAATAAAATACGCGGGTTATACGTTTGAGAAGATTAATGATAAAGGCAATAGACCTTTTAAGGTGAAGTGTTACGAAACGGGAGAAGAAAAAAGTAGTAGTATCAGCTTTGAGGACGCTATGAATTTAATAATATCTCCGATTGAGCATGGCAAAAGCGTGTTACATATCAAGAGTTTAGACAAAGGTTATGTTGAAAGCATATTTAAAGAGGCTTTACTAAATAGAAAGCTATCGGAGATAAACGATATCGTTAGAGACGAGATAGCGGACAAGAGAATCGAAGGAGAAATAATTTGCTATATTAGGGACGAGTTTAATAAATCGCAAGTATATACAACCGAAAAATACAAAATTATTGCTTCTTGTGAGCGTGAAAGAATACGTTTTATTACTAATGTTACTGTAGAGGAAAAAGAATAATTTGCTGGGGTGAAATATGCATACACTTTGGTTTGAAAAATTTTTTGACTTATATTTTACTGGAGATTATGAAGGAGCTTATCAATGGAAGCATACTAATATACCCTCGAAACTATATAAGTTTCAGCCTTTTGAAGAAAATAGAATATCCACAGTATTGAATAATAAATTGTGGTTTACTGTACCTAAGGATATGAACGACCCATTTGATAGTAGAGGTGTATGTTGGGACTATCAAGAAGTAGAGGAGTATTTAAGGTCTCATTTATCAGAAGAAAAACTTAAACAATATAATTCAATTGACGATATTGTAAACGGCTCTATCTCATCTATGCGAGATAATATCAGAATTACTTGCTTTTCAGAAGAACTCTATAGTATGACTATGTGGGCTCACTATGCCAATAACCATACTGGATTTTGTGTTGAGTATGATTTCTCAAGTTTAGATTATAATAATGACCTCACTAAAAGCTTGTTTCCCATTGGCTATGAGACAAAACGCTATAATATAACAAACCTATTTAAAATGGCTTTAAGCGGTAAGTATGATATGAGAATTAAACTGCTTTTCTTCCTAATGAATTTAAAGCATAGTAGTTGGAGTTATGAAAAAGAATGGAGAATTATTAGTGCAAGAGAACCAATCACAAGCCAAGAACCATTTGCGGGAGGATTAGAGGATTGTCCGATAAATCCTACGGCTATTTATTTAGGCATAAACTGTGATGAAAATAGAATCGGCTATCTTAAAAATAGGGTTAACTGTACAAATATTCCTATATATAAATTAAAAACGTGTAATTCACAATTCTTTGACTTGGATTTACATAAATTATAAATAAGGTTGTATTGACACAAAATTTCCAAAGTGCACAAAATTCATAAACCATAGTCGCTTCGAAACGATGACTTTGGCAATTATTTAAACATCATGGCAAGAGGGAAAAGTAAGAAGTTCTTGAAGGAGTATGCCAGTGTCTGAGCATTATGTTACAAACCAACACTATATTTCACAGTGTCTATTAAAATACTTTGCAAACTCAAAAGGCCAAGTGTATGAGGTCATGGTAGAAGCAAGAAAGGTATACCTGACAAACTATAAAAACTCAATGGTTGAGAGGTTCACTTACGAGCATCCAGAGTTAGAAAAAATAAGGTAGAAAAGTATTTCCATAAAATTGAGGGTTACATTGGCTCTGCTGTTTACAAAATCATTGATACCATTGAAAAGCACGAAAGAGGAGATTGTTCTTTTACAGAGGTCAAAGTAGCCGTATCTAAATACATGCGTGAGTTTATAATATTTTATTATAGAAGTGGAGCATTACTTACAGAGTTTGAGTTTGAACGGAAAATCAAAGCGGATAGAGTATTTCTAATGCTACAAAATGTGATGAACTCAGATTACATAAGAGAGCTTGGTAAAACAGTTATTGGCTTTTATAATTTTACAATTATAAAAAGTGAAAATAATGAGTTTTTGTTAAGTGACCAGTATCTCTCAACAGTAGCCTTGGCTATTAAAAACAGATTCTTTAATGTAAGCAATAGACATATGGGTATGAGTGATATGATGATATTAATTCCTTTATCAGGAAAATACTATGCAATCTTTTATAATGGTTACATCCCATCATACATATCAAGTAATAAGGTTAATGCACTAAGCCAAGTACAAGTGGATGAGATTAATAAAGTAATAATAAATAATTCGTACACCAAGTGTATATGTAACAACCGCGAAGCCTTAGGACGAGCTCTTACAAAGTTTGAGTATCAATCCCCCTCGGCCACTATAGCAGGTGGTAATGGGGTACATATGGGGGCAACTTTGAAGAAAGAGGTATTCTTATATGACAGAGATAAAAAGGCTTGGGAACTGTTCACAGGAAATGATTGGGTTCATTATAGGGATTTAGGTAGGAATGACAGATGTGCATGTGGAAGTGGTAAGAAATTCAAAAAGTGTTGCATCGAATATATTGAGATATGTGTAAGAATGTATGTCGATATAGAGCATGAGCGTGATAACTATAAAATAAGTGATTATGCTATCGGAGAGAAAGGATTAGCTGAGTTTTACAGAAAAGGTTGAGAACAAATTTCTTACACTATTAGTAAAAGTTTATTAGGAAACCCTTTACAAACAAAGCTAAGGGACTTAATGGTTCTTACTCTATACCCTTAGCCAGATTATTAGCCAGTTGACTTCTTTGTTGGATTAGACACTTAATAAGTAGCAAGTAGCAATTATTATGGTGAGAAGAAAGTAAGAGGTAGCATATGAGAAATCCCGACAGAATTCAACCCTTCCTGGAAAAGATAGCTGAGATATGGTCTTTACAGCCCGATATGCGTTTTGTACAGATTATTGAGTTAGTCAAGACTTATGGAGGACTCCCTGAAAACGTTTTCTACGTGGAAGACGATATGTGGAGTGAGGCTATGGACAAGACGCTACTAACACTCAAAAATCCAATGGACTTTTCATAAGATACATGAAGACTTTTAGCTCTGTTGCTAATGGAACGGACACGGAAGGTTCAGCAATACTAAAATGGACCTGAAGCCAAAAAGAGAAGGATTGTCTATTTGGTTATTGCCTAGCGACATTTAAAAACAATGGACGAATTATTAAGTACATCTTTAATGAACAAGGATTTGAGACGTTGAATAGGGTCGTATTTAACAAAGACAATTAGGGTCGAAACCAATTGTTTAATTAATCAGAGGTCTATAGGTATTCTTTCTGAAGCATCATAGTGCTGGAAGAAAGAGTTATATTTAGCTGGAAATGCAAGGAACCAAAGGTTCTGCCCTCAGCACCTCGGGGTAATTCTCTCAAAGCAAGTGCAGTAGAAACATCCTAACCGTCATTATTTATAACTAAATATTGTTCTCAGGAATGGCAGGATATCAATTTTCGAGAATTAACAGCCCAACTCAGAGAAAGGCTGATGAGATTAAGAACGCTAACTAGGCGTTTTTAATCTCATTTTCTCGTTGATACCGATATCAATCGTAGTATTAGCAAGGACGCTTTTTGGTACGTGACCTTATTTTGCTAAAATATGTAATTTTGCAGGAAAATTAAGAAACTATGTGGAATAATTAATAATATTGATTAGGTAGATGAATATTTACAGCTTTATATCTTTTGAAAGCAGGTGATTGCTCATGCAAGGAATTAGTAACTTGTTAATAGATAATCAAAATACGAGATTTGAAGAAGATTATCTAACTAGAACATATGGTAAGATTACTAATCGTCCAGATTTGGCTTTTACTGAATTAGTTGCGAATTCCTGGGATGGTGGAGCATCTAAAGTGAAAATCACTATTCCTCCAGTTAAAGCGGTTGAAGATATGTTCGTTTCTATAGAAGACGATGGTGTAGGTATGTCTGAACAGGAATTTTATGAAAGATGGATGGTATTAGCCTATAACCGTTTGCGTCATCAAGGGGAAATTGCTGAGACACCACCTGGCCGCGAAGGTGTAAAAAGGCGTGCATATGGTCGTAACGGGATAGGGCGACATAGCATGCTTTGTTTTAACAATAAATACACTGTAGAAACATGGAAAGATGGCGTATGTAACATTTTCGAAATGGAGCAAAGTGGTGGTGAAACCGCGTTACAAATTAGAGCAAAAAACACATGCCCTAAGAATGGTCATGGCACTATCGTTTCTGCAAGAATAGATAAAAATTATCCTGACACAAGCAAACTACAATCCATTTTATCAGCTCGATTCATGTATGACCCTCAATTTGAACTATTTATCAATAATGTCATTATTGGATTAGAACAATTTGGAGGGGCAAAAATCAAGGAAGAAATACAGGTCTTGGATGATTTAAAAATAGAAATAACAGCCCTTTCATCACAAAAAACTGCGAGACATTCACAACAACATGGAGTTGCGTTTTGGGTAAATAATCGTCTTGTCGGAGAACCTTCTTGGATATTGAACAAGAAAAATCTTGCTGATGGGCGTACTACAGTTGCTAAGCAATATACCATTATCGTCCAAACAAACGACATGCTTTCGGACGTGGCAGAAGATTGGACGGATTTCAAAAGTAACAACAGAGTTAGTGCAGTTTATGAAAAGGTAGAGGAATTTACCAATAAACTGCTCAGAGAAGTAAACAAGGAGAAGAGTGAAGATTTAAAGAAATATATTATCCGTAAATATAGTGAGGACATAAAATCAATGAACTTTGCTACCCGCCGAGAAGTTGTTGAACTTGTAGACCAAGTTGTTGATGAAGCTCCAGATTTATCAAAGGGATATCTTGAAGTTACGGTTGCTAAACTCGTAGATATTAATAAATCTAGAAATAAAAGGAATTTACTAGAGAAAATTTACTCCCTTACAGAACAAGATGCTGAAAAGCTGGGTAAGATTCTTGATGACTGGAATGTTTCTGATATGGAATATGTATTAGACGAAATAGACAGAAGGATTGCCTCTATACAAGCAATACAAAGATTCTCATCGGTAGATGGCATGGATGAATTACATGTATTACACCCGCTTGTGCTTGAATCTAAATGGCTTTTTGGTCCAGAGTATGATTCTTCTTTTTATGTTTCTAATAATTGGTTATCATCAGTTTTAAAAAAACATCTCAAACGCCCTGATAAAGTTAAAAATCTAAGTGTGCCAAAGAAAAGGCCCGATATTATTGTGTTTGATGATGGGAGCCTTCTGGGTTATGCAACAGAGGAACATAACCCAGAAACTGGTCTTGTGGAATTTAAGAGGCTACTATTAATTGAACTCAAATGCGGGGGGAAGGAAATTACTCCTATAGAGGTTTCACAAACAGAAGAATATATGAACGAACTTTATTATTCTAACGCTTTTAATAGTAATCTTAAAATCGATGCGTTTACAGTAGGAGATACTGTAAGTAACCGAATGGGCAAATCTAAGGATATAAAAGGTAACAATGATATAACATGGGGACATATTGTAGCGGTCTCCTATGGACAATTAGTTACAACAGCTGAGAGAAGATTATTCGGTCTAAAAAATCAACTTTTTGAGCGTTATGAATTAATGGGAACCAATGATTTGCTAAATCGAGCACTCTCACCAGATAAAGGGCAAATCGCTTTAGAGTATATAATCGAGAAGATAGATTAGAGTTTTTTGTGGTGATTTCTCTGATACTGGATAAGTTTTCAAAAGAGGAGGAAATAGCATGGAAACCCAATTGTATTTTTGGAAACCTCTAATGGAAAAACATAAAAAGGAATTATCCCTGGTTGAAGGTTATTATAATAGAACAAAACTACAGTTCGTAAATATTGAAAAAGAGACTGATGACTACGCTGAGTCATTGTACACTAGCTACCCAGCAACTGAAGATACTGACCAAGCCTCTGTTGCTGAATGGGCTACAGAGCAAGGGATTGAAATGTATGAGACTCTATCAATTATGAAATCAAATCATTTGCTTATGACCATTTCAATGCTTTATCACATTTGGGAGCAACAACTAATAAAGTTCACAATACGAGAATTAGAAAACCATTTGAAGTGTGATAAAAAAGCTTTGGTATATAGCGAAGTTCAATTAATATTTAAATTACATGGAATAAATATTGTAGACACAAAATCTTGGAAAAAAATCAGAGAATTGAAGTTTCTAGTAAATACGATAAAACATGGTGGCGGAGATTCTGCTGAGAAACTTAGAAAAATTAGACCAGATTATTTTAAGTTTGATGTAATCAGTGGAACTGATACTTTAGAACTTAGCGGTTCAGTATTATTAGATGAATATTCTTTACAAGTAAAAGAAAGTGATTTGTTTAATTACTTAGAAGCTACAAAGAGTTTTTGGGATGAGATGCCTGAGAGAGCCTTTTCAGATGTAGAAACAATAATAAGGGCATTTGAAGAAAATGATTGTTAACTAACAAAGGTACTTTATCAAACAAAATATTAAGATTGGCCCCATCCATGGGGTCTTACCTCATGAGACCACTTTGTGAACTTTTATATTGCGAGCTACCAAATGCAATAGCTATTGCGTTCATTCGAACGGAAGGCGGAAATTTCCTATTGGCTTTGGACACAATTGGCTTTAAGGTAGCGTCATAGATTTAGACGGTGAGGAGGCAACTCATTTGAAATATTTATTAATAGATACAAACATATACCTAAACATGTTTGTTTGCAGAGACCAGTCTCATAAGGCAGAATCATATAACCATTTAATAAAATTACTTGATTATGGAGAAATTCGAGTAATTATACCGAAGATTGTTATGACAGAAGTATTAAGGCATATAGATAGTGAAATAGATAAGGTCGGAATAGAAATCGGAAATATTAAGACAAGGGTAAATAATCTATATTGGATAAATAATGTTGCAGAACTAGAAAAGTTTAAAGAGAAACTCAAACCTGTTAAAAAAGGTATCAATGAGTTAAATGAAGAGTTCGATAAAAACATAGAAAAATATAAAAATGAATCTAGAGAGTTGCTTCAAAAATTATTTAAAAATGGAAATACTATTCTAATTGATGAAACAGAAGACATAGTTTTTAAAGCAACTCAACGTAAGATTCACAAGGTACGGCCATTTCATTATAATAAGAAAGACAAGGAAAAAGACTCAATGGCAGATGCTATTATTACAGAAACACTAATTGGTATAAACAATTTATTGACACTTGAAGCTGATGATGAAATTTTCTTTTTATCAAGAAATACAGAGGACTTTTCATCAGAAAAAGACAAATTTTTATTACATGAAGATATTAAGTTCAGCTTAAAACGAAACGGATTAGAAAATAGAGTCCATTACAGATTATTGTTTACAAAAACGCTTCTAGAAAATTTTAAAGAAGAAACAGAGCACGTTGGATTAATTGAAGAATTAGAAGCAGAAGCAAAACAAGATGAGGAAATGGAAATTGAGGAAAACATAAATTGGGAAATTGAATCAAGTAGACAAGCAGGAGGGTTGACCTCATTATCATCAGATTATGAGACAACCATAGCTGAATCAGATTCTATCGCCAATCTTATGGATATGTTTGGAGAAATACGTAGTGAAATTATGAAGCAGTATGAGAGTTACTCAGAACTCTATTATTTCTTAGATGAAGAATTAACTAAAAGAGATTTCGATGGACTGACTGGATTGGTTTCAAATTATAACAGCCAAAGACCTCTGATAGAATTGGATATCCAAGGATATGACGATGAAGCTGATATAATGGGTGAAATTCTATGGTTAGTGCATTACTTATGCTTTAAGGAAGATGAATTTAATCCTAATGATATGGTGAACTATCAAGATTACTTTGAGGTGAATACTACTTTAGCTACGATTACTGACATGAATGGGATTCAGTATAGATTAGATACATCTGGGGGTTTACGTCCTTCGAATGACGATAAAGACACCATTCACTTAGAGTTATATAGAAATAATGTAAAGATTAAAAAGGGAGAAGTTAGGATTTATTACGGTTTTCTTAATTTTAACGATGATGGTAATGCAGGTGATGGAGCAGAAGAAAGTATTGATATAGAGATTGACAATATCATTGAGGAACTTGAAAACATAAAAAGTAAAATCATTATAGAACTTAATAAAAAAACCAAAATTTTATTCAGACTAATTGAAAAGTTAGGGATTGAACATACCTATGATAATGAATCGGTTTCATAACTTAATTGACGTAAACACAAAAAGTAAGTACGGTAGGGGCATCTCAAACCGTCATTATTCAAAATGGGAAATTGCTCATGGGATACTGGCAGGCGTGAAATTGATGCTCCTAATTTTGTGTAATTGCTGGGTAAATACAAATTTCTCTTCTGGAACCGTGGATACGCTCATGTTGAGCCACCGTTTCACTGAGAGTATTGTTAGCTTTTGTGAAAATTATTAGATAAGACTATGAGGTGGTATATGTATTAAGCTTTCTCATCAGATGAAAGAAGACCCGACTAGATTCCGCTTGCAAATTTGTTTTGAACGTATCTTGAAACTTTTAACTTCCAGTTATTCTTATTGAGTATTTCTGAAGAAATCAATTGTACTAGAAATAGAGTTGAAAGGACGCCACTGGAGTTGAATCTCATAAGCAGGAATGATAAGGAGGCTAAGTTTGATATACGGGAAAGGTCACCCGACCACCAGAAAATGGGGCAGGGGGTCACTTTGAGTCGTGAGGAGTTAAAGAAGCTCAAGGAAGTCCTATATGGAGTGGGGTTGGACTAAAATTAAAAGTTTTGAGGGGCGAGAGTTGATTGTTAGAAATTTTATCAAAAGTTTTTGGAGGGAATCTATTTCTAGTCATTTTAATAGTAATTTGTGCATGGATTTACAAAGAAGTACGAAGTAGCCTAATTGAGGTGGGAAAACAGAACTCGGAAAGAATTGACAAGGCACTTTTAACTTATGGCGAGCTTGAAACAGCATTATTACAATATGAAAATACAAGTACAGTTGATTTGAGTCAGAAGATTGCCAATGCCTACCCATTTTTGAACAAGGATTTGTTAAAAAAGCTTTATTTGCTAAGAACAATGACAGATGAAAATTCGATTAGTGAGTTTCTATTAGGTTTGAAAACCGAAATAATGCGATTAAAAAGTTTACAACGTGACTTAGTTTCAACAAAACCGAGTGAATATTTGTAAGTGTTCAGCGAACCCTCCATCAACAAATAAACTAAAATAAAAAGGCCGGAATCAATCCGACCGATTTAAAATATCAACAAAGTTTTTGTTGAGGGGATAAATATAAATCGCTTTAACAGGAAC
>Ga0209639_1001377_pt1 | contig 24716 bp, 25 predicted proteins | sample EPASupsiteHSE605_FD_187268 | JGI IMG/M metagenome (GOLD analysis project Ga0209639, IMG submission 187268) | Bioremediated contaminated groundwater from EPA Superfund site, New Mexico - Sample HSE6-05 (SPAdes) (version 2) | ecosystem: Environmental > Aquatic > Deep subsurface > Groundwater >...
CATGAATTCTATTGGTCAGACTGTTTGGTCTGCAAGTCAGATCAGGACTTCCGAAAATCCATTGATAATTGATCTTTCAGCACAACCGGCCGGAACTTATATTGTCCGATTGACTCTCAATGATCACATACTGTATAAAAAACTGGTGATTGCTCACTAATCTGCATTTCGCACCAAAAAAAATGGCTGAACCATCCGGTTCAGCCATTTTCATAATGATACATTGCCTATTTATCGGCGCGTTTGCGTTCGGTATGATCAAGAATAATTTTTCTCAGTCGCAGAGACAAAGGCGTGATTTCGAGGTATTCGTCATCGGCCAGATATTCCATGGCTTCTTCGAGTGAGAAACGACGTGGCGGAGCAAGAATCACTTTGTCATCGCTACCCGATGCACGCATGTTGCTGAGTTTTTTTGTCACAACAACATTGACCACCAGATCGTCCTGACGAATCTGTTCGCCAATCACCTGGCCGGCATATACATTTTCGAAAGGCTCAATAAAAAAGCTTCCGCGATCCTGTAAACGGTTCAGCGAATATGCGATAGCAGTTCCAGTTTCCATGGCGATCAGCGCACCATTGCGGGTGACCGGGAAATCGCCCTTCCAGGGTTCAAATCCTTTAAAACGATGCGAAATTACGGCTTCACCTTCGGTGGCTGTCAATACCACATTGCGCAATCCGAAAAGGCCGCGGGCAGGAATCGAAAACTCGAGCCGGGTGCGGTCTCCACGATTTTCAATATCAACTATGTCGCCCTTACGCTGCGTAACAATATCAATTACTTTTCCGCTGAAATCGGATTTCACGTTCACTGTCAGCCATTCAATCGGCTCGCATTTTTCACCATCAATTTCCTTGATAATTACCTTGGGTTGACCTACCTGAAGCTCATATCCTTCGCGGCGCATGGTTTCAATCAAAACACTCAGATGCAATACACCCCGGCCGAAAACGAGCCATGAATCTGCCGAAGCAGTCTCTTCGACGCGCAGAGCCAGATTCTTTTCTGTTTCTTTATAAAGTCTATCCCGCACGTGGCGCGAGGTTACAAACTTTCCATCTTTGCCGTAAAACGGAGAATTGTTGATGGTAAACAACATGGAAATGGTTGGTTCATCCACATGAATAGGAGGCAGCGGCTCAGGATTTTCAGCATCAGCAATGGTGTCGCCGATTTCGAATTCCTGCGGACCAAAAACCGCACAAATTTCACCTGCAGGAACCTCAGTTTTAATGCGCTCTTTCCCGAGGCCTTCAAAAATATACAGCTCTTTGATTTTCGATTTTATAATTCTGCCGTCCTTTTTACAAATGGCTATTTCGTCGCTGAACTTCAGCGATCCGCGCAGAATGCGGCCTACCGCAATGCGTCCCGTATATGTTGAATAGTCGAGCGAAGTGATCATCATCTGCAGGTTCCCTTCCGGAATTTTCGGAGCCGGAATTCGCTCAATAATCAAGTCGAGCAGATAGCTTACATCCTCAGTTTCCGTTTTCCAATCCGGTCCCATCCAACCTTTCTTGGCTGATCCATACACCGTCGGAAAATCGAGCTGTTCGCTGTTGGCGCCCATCGAGAACATTAAATCAAACACGGCTTCCATCGCGTGTTCCGGATTGCAATTCGGTTTATCTACTTTATTGACAACCACAATCGGACGCAGATTTAAAGCCAAAGCTTTTTCAAGTACAAATCGTGTTTGCGGCATCGGACCTTCGAAAGCATCCACCACCAGCAACACGCCGTCGGCCATATTCAGCACGCGTTCAACCTCACCACCAAAGTCGGAGTGACCCGGCGTGTCAATAATATTGATTTTAAATCCTTTGTAGCGCACCGAAACATTCTTGGCAAGAATGGTAATACCGCGCTCACGCTCAAGATCATTGCTGTCAAGGATTAACTCTCCCATGTCCTGATTGTCACGGAATAATTTTACCTGATGCAGCAAACGGTCTACCAGTGTGGTTTTGCCGTGGTCGACATGCGCAATGATCGCAATATTTCTGATTTTTACTTTATCGTACATCCTGTTTTGAAATAAGGGCGCAAAGGTACGATTAATTTTCGCAGCAACGACGTTAAATCGCTAAATTTCAAACAGGATCAGAGTTTCGAGGTCAGACTTTTTATATCGGAGCCGGCTGCAGTCTGAAAAATCTCCAGGTCGAAGAAACGCGTAGCGGCAAGAATATGGTCGAAAATATCGGCCATCACCACTTCGTATTTTTCCCAGTCCTTTTCAATGGCAAATGCATAAACTTCAATGGGGATGCCATTATCGGCCGGTGGCAACTGCCTCACCATTGTCATCTCCTGATGATTGATGGTTGGAATGCTTTTCAGATACTCCAGCAAATATGCGCGATATATGCCGATATTGGTCTGCCGGCGAATGTTGATAATAACTCCGGAATCGGGACGCTGCCTGCTGTTGAACTCATTCAGTTCTTTTTGCATACCATCAATATAGTCCCTGATAAGATCAATCTTCCGGTATTTTTCCAATTCTTCGTCACTCACAAAATGAATGCTCCCGGTGTGAATATTGATGGATCTTTTTATTCTGCGTCCCTCGCTTTCCTGCATGCCACGCCAGTTTTGAAACGAGTCAGCCACCATGCCATAAGTCGGAACATACATAAATGAATTATCGAAATTGCGCACTTTCACACTCGACAACGTAATTTCAACCACATCGCCGTCCGCTTTGTATTTATCCACGGTAATCCAGTCACCCACCCGCACCATGTCGTTCGACGACAATTGAACCGATGCCACAAAACCAAGTATGGTGTCTTTGAAAACCAACAGCAACACCGCAGAAACAGCCCCCAGTCCTCCCAGAAGATAACCCGGAGTTTCACTGAGTAATATGGATAATATTAAAATGCCGGCAATAAATCCAGCAGCAATTTTAACCACCTGAAGATATCCCTTAACGGGCTTGTAGCGCGCCTTTTCGGTGTTTACGTAGATATCATAAAAACAATCAAGCAATGTATATCCACCCAACAGTAAAAAGAAAATCAACACAATTTCCGAAAGCTTGCGAATAAAAACAATCCAGCCGGCAAACTGCGGAATAGCAAAGGGAATGAGTTGATACACCAGAATCAGCGGTATAATAAAACCGATCCGGCGCAAGAATTTTTTATGGATGAAAATATCCTTGTACTGCCCCGGTGTGCGCTTGACAATGGATTTGAGAATACGGAACAGAATGTACTTGTTGAAAAAATACATCAAAAAGGTAAGGACGCACAGTACACCGATCAGTATGATGGTGGTGACAGCACCAATAGGCAACCAGCTGATTTCGATGGACGACATCTTTTCAGAAGTCCACACAAACAAATCACCGAAGGCGGTAAAGTCTCTCATTTATTTGTCCTCCGAAAACATGGGATCCCACGGCGGCAACATAATGGCTTTTTGTTTCAGAATTTCCTGCACTTTTGCCGGAACATATTTTTTGTTGATCACCAGACGGAACATATACTCATTAAACCACTCATCAGTCATAATCAGGTGTCCGCCATCAAAACCAATGCTCCCCCACGAATTTTCGATAAGCCATTTTACCGGTTTTTCTGCTGCATCAACATCAACGCCAACCAGCGTCATGCCATGCGTGCTGCCGCTTTCGAATGTTAGAATGCGTTGTTTTTTGTCCATGGTAAAATCGATGCCATACAAACTTTCCAGATCGTAATTCCGGGTATCCAGTGTACTCGAATTTTTGTCATATTGCTTGCCGACATCGCACGAAAAATACATGGCCTCGCCCGCCTTGATGCTTTCAATGGCCATTGGCTTGATTTCGCCGGCAGGGATATTAATGTATTTCCAGTTGATACCTTCCTGCACATTGCGGTCGTACTGAATTTCGTACAATTTATAATACTCACGCGAAGGGTCATCCATAAACATAATATAATCATTGGCATCGAATGTTACAGCTTCATTGTAAAACGAAAGCGGTGTGTATTCTTTATATTCACCGGCAACTTTATTTTTATCAATAAAACGATACTGAAAAGTTGTTGGAGGCTCACCCAGATTATACACCAGCACTTTGTATACATCCGAGAGCATTTTTATTTTCATGGCCTGCAAATCGGCACCTGATTTTTTCGACGTAAAACCATCGCGCAAAGCCAGTGCATCCTGCCGCAGAAGCGTCATTAACACCGATGACATATAGCGCGTATCGTTGCTGCTTTTTGTTTCAGGCATTATTTCGGCCGGCACCAAACCATATTTGTTTACCAGATTGGCAAATCCGCCCCAGACGCCACCATCGCCAATAGCATTTTTCAGCAGCCATTCCACACGACGGTCATCGATCGGTTTATCGGCTGTTTCGAGAATTCCTTCCAGAAACAGATTGGCTTTTTCGAGCTGATCGTAAAAGAACAGATAGTTTTGCGAAAACTCGAAATCGGCCAGATTGAATTTATTGATAACCTGTGGACGATACACGTTTAAACTGGCAAACAACCAGCAACGGCCCGAACTTTTCTGATCGGTTATTCCGGCCGATTTTACGCGGTATTTGAAATATGCATCAGGTTTCACCGAATTGGTGTAATCCATTGAAAGCGATTTCTGATCATTATTCATCAAAGCATTAATCACAGCCTTATCAGGGCCGGAGGCTTTGTAGTTTTCCTGAATTTTTTTCAGGGTCTCGGGCGAAATATTCTGCGCAATCAATAGTGACGGCGCTGCAAGAAGCATCAGTATTAAAATAAGATTTTTCATTGAGGAAATGATTTGCTGCGAAATTATAAATTATCTGTGTGAAATCAAAAACGGATTGATCACTACTTATATAAAAAAACCAGAGTCTGAATAAATCCATGACCCTGGTTCAATACTTTTCCCCCTTGAAAAATTAGCGTCTTCTTCTTTTCTTGCGCGAAGCCGGCAATGGTTCCTCAACAAATTCCTTCTCGTTCATATACACTTTCTTCCACATTTCATATTCTGAATGTGATATCTGTTTTTCAGCATATGCACGTTCAAGCTTGTTAAGTTTTTCAAGCTTATCCGATTTTTTTTTGGTGCTTTCTTTGGCTTTCATGTGTGTGCGTTTGGTAAGGCAAAATTTAACTATATTGTTAATTCTCAGACTCTTTTCGAAAGTTGACAAATATACTTCAAAAAGTTAGATATATAATTTTTTATATATTTTTTAAAACAGTCCATACATCGACATATTTTATTGTCCGGAATTAAAATGAATGTCATTTTCTGCAAAAACAAGCTTTCGCCGGATAAAGCAAACATAAACACAAGTTTTAATCCACATGTAACAAATACGTCATTTCTTATATCTGAACATGAGCAAAAATTTCCTGAATTCAAATATTTTATCCGGAAAACACCAGTTGCAAATGACGCTTTCACTGATCATGTACAGCTTATTAAATTAAATGTTAAATCATCATTTGCAATTTAAACAGACCGGTTTTGATCGTAAAAAACACTATTTTTGGTCATTGATGTACCAAACCGTTACATCGACAGTAAAACCAATTACAAACAAACACCAATTCTTATGAAAAATCTGATTTATTTTTTGGCCATTTCTCTTTCTCTGGTTATTGTTTCCTGCGGCTCAGGAAAAAAAGATGACGAAAAAGCAAAAACCGATTCAGCAGCAAATAGTGTAGTGGAAGTGGAAAGTTGGGAAGCTTTTCAACTTGCTTCAAATGACCTGAAAGCCTTTAAAGAAAAATTTGAAGGGAAAACGGTTCGCATTAAAAACATCCCAGTGGTGTATATGGGCGGTGATGCCAAACTTATAAACGGACTTGCTTATTCACCTACCGAAAACAAAGTTTCATCAACTTCGTGGGAGGCTGATAAAGCAGCAAAAAAAACCGGTCTTTTTCATGCTATTGGCGATAAAAAATGTGTAATCAACCCCGATATGAAATACACTTTTGTTTTTGATATGAAGTTTGCTGAGCCATTTGATAAAACAAAAATTAAAGAACGTGAAAATAAAGATGAAGAAAATGGCGACATGGTGCTGGTTTTTCATTCATTGGTAACCGTTGAATCAAATGCCGTGACTTCAGAAGGATCAGGTATTAAAATGGACAATTGCGTGTTGAAAAATGTTGAAACTAAATAGTTTCATTCAGCTTCTGCTAAACCACTCCCTATCGGAGTGGTTTTTGTTTTTTTATATCCGGCCAATTCATAAACAGGCAAATTTGTAACTTTACCTCAAATTTCAGCTCATGCGTATTGTTACATTGATCGTGACTTCCTTTCTGTTTCTGCTGGTATCAGCACAGCAACAAACGCCAAAAAACATCATTGTTTTTATCGCCGATGGAGGTGGTTATAATCAAATGCTTTGTACCGATTATTATCTGTACGGCGACTCGGGTAAATCGCCCATGGCTTCATTTCCTGTGCAGCTGGCCATGAGCACCTACAACGGATCGCTGCAATCGCAGGGCGCAACATGCTACGACAGTAAAAAATTCTGGACCGATTTTAATTATGCCATGGCCGGTTTTACCGAATCGGCCGCCTCGGCAACGGCCATGGGAACAGGTTTCAAAACACAAAACAGCATGATTGGTATGAACCTCGATGGAAATCCCATGACCAACATTATGGAAATTGCCAAAGCAAAAGGCAAGAAAACCGGCGTGATCACTTCGGTTCCATTCTGTCATGCTACGCCGGCAGGTTTTTCGACACATACAAAATCCAGAAAAGGATTCAGCGAAATCACCGACCAAATGATCTTTTCAGGCACACTCGACGTGGTGGGCGGTGCCGGTCATCCATGGTACGACGACGCAGGAATCCGGACCGATTCGGCCAATCAGCGCTATATTGACACGTTGCTGTACAATTTTCTGAATATGGGTGGAAACTTCACACTGGCCGATCAGCGCAGCGAAATCCGTGATTTGATAGATAATAAAAATGGTATTGCTCCCGAAAGATTATTCATGCTCGCTCCGGTTTCATCCAATCTGGCCGAGGCCAGACCTGGTGAATCCAGTATGCCTTTCGATGTTCCTGTAAATCCTTCAATTCCCACGCTGGCCGAAATGTCGCTTGCAGCACTCAACACATTAAACGATGAAGGCCGGAAAGTTCCGGGCGATCGTCTGGGCTTCATACTCATGATTGAAGGCGGAGCCGTCGATTGGGCCGACCACGACAACAATTTGCCACGCATGATTGAAGAATACAGCTGGTTCTACAACACCGTCGACTCGGTACAACAATGGCTGAAAGAAAAAGGATTGCTGGATGAGACACTGATTATTGTCACCAATGATCACGAATGCGGCTATCTGTGGGGGCCGGGCTGCGAAGGATTTACCTTTGTTGCCCCCAAAAACAATGGTAAAGGGACATTACCCGACTACAAATATTACAGTACAAACCATTCAAACTCGCTGGTGCCCTTCTTTGCCAAAGGTCCGTCGTCGGAAATTTTTTATAGTTTCGCCGATGAAACCGACAGTGTACGCGGTCATTATCTGACCAATTCCGAAATAGCCCTGGCAGTAAAAATGCTCTGGGGAAACGAAGCCAGTCTGCTGCCACTTGTTAGTACTTCTGCAGCGCAGCACCAATTCATGGTTACCCTGCCCTGCCCCGATGCAGAAATTCAGTGGTTTGTAAACGGAAATCCCGTATCGGGTGCCAACAGTGTACAATTTACTTTTGGTATTAACGTTTATCAAAAGCCAACAAAAGTGCACTGCGAAGTAATCTGTGGCGAGACCTATTTTCAAACACAAACCTTTGAAATCTATGAACACCGGTAAAAATATTCTCCTGATTCTGGCCCTGTTAGCCTCTTCCCCGATTTTATTGCAGGCACAAAACGATATTACCGGCACGGGATTGAAAAATCATTTCTTCACCGGAGGCAATCTGGGTCTTACTTTTGGTAATGAGACCAATATTGAGGCTGCGCCCTTGTTTGGCTATCATTTCTCCAATATTTTCAGTGCCGGTATCGGCGGTAGTTACAATTACTATCACTCTCGATACTACAATTCAAGCCTGAACGTTTTCGGCGGGAGTGTTTTCGTCCGGATACAGCCATTGCGGCCCGTTTTTCTGCATGCCGAATATCAATACCTGACTTACAAAACCAATATATTCAATGCACCCACCTATACCAATCAGCAAATTGTCAGCGAAGGATTGCTGCTTGGGGCCGGGTATCGCGAGTATTTGTCGCCCAGGCTCAGTACGGTCATTATGCTGTTGTACGATTTCAATTATACCATCTATACGCCATATTCAAATCCGGTTTTGCGGTTTGGAATTGAATATGCATTCCCGGCAAAGTAGTATTTCAGCCATGTCACAAATGCATTTCATATCCGATAGCTGCATGCCACAAACCGGAAACTGACGCAAATGAACCTTTCGCCGGAAATTTGCTATTTTTACAGCACGAAAGTGTGAAAAACAAAATGCGCTGCATCTTACAAGGCAAAATTCCTGAGTCATGAAAACTACAATTTTATCTTTTGCGTTGATGCTTATATTAAGCATTTTTGTTTCAACCCTTCTTCCAGCACAGGGCACCTTAAAAGGTACTGTGATTGACAGCCTGACCGAAGAGCCTGTTCCGTTTGCCAACGTATATGTAAAATACGGTGACAATTTAATCGGGGCTCAAACCGCACTCGATGGTTCTTTCACCATTAAACCCATCCCTTCGGGAACATATAATTTATATGTGTCGTTTGTGGGTTATGGTGATAAAATAATTACTGACATTGCCATCAAGAACGACAAAATCACTTTTCAGAACAACATCGCTCTGACGTATGGCACAGATCTGCCGCCTGTGGTTATTGCCGGAGAAAAGGCACTCGTAGATCCTGAAGAAGTAAGTGGCCAAACACTCGACAACCTGGTTCTCCGTTCAATACCAGATAACAGCAACATCAACAAGATAGCGGCAATTTCGGGCAGCGATATTCAGGTGAGCGACGATGACAGTGAGATTTATTTCCGCGGATCACGTTCAGGCGATGCTCTGTACATTATTGATGGTATGAGAATGATCAACCCGCAGGCTTTTTGTCCCGGGCTGGCCATTGGTAACATGACCGTTTATACGGGTGGAGTTCCTGCCAAATACGGCGATTTTACCGGTGGTGTCATTGTCATCGAAACACAAAGTTATTTTGATTGGCTTGCACAGCAGGAATCAGAAAGACTTAGAAACGGGGGAAATTAAAAAATAAGGATTATGCAGTTTCTGTTGAGCAGAGTCAATAAAAACCAAACGGATGAAGATCTGATTGCCGCTTACATTGAGAGCGGCAATCCGAACAACATCGGGGTTCTGTTCGACCGTTACGCACGCCTGGTCATGGGGGTATGCCTGAAATATCTGAAAGACGAAGATGAAGCAGCCGATACCACCATGACCATTTTTAAAAACCTGCTGGAAACCATTGGCAATTATAACATCCGGATATTCCGGGCCTGGCTGTACACGTACGCCAAAAACGAATGTCTGATGAAACTGCGGAAAGTAAAACCTGTAGTTTGCTCCATCGATAAAGTAGCATTTGGTCTGGCCGGCGAAGAAGATGACGAGGAACGCATCGATCTGCCGATTGAGCAACTCACCGAAGCCATTGCCAGTCTGAAAAACGATCAGCAGGTTTGTATACAAATGTTTTTTCTTGATAATCTTTCGTACAACGAAATCAGCGACAAAACGGGATACAGCTGGAAAGAGATCAAGAGCCATATTCAGAACGGGAAACGAAATTTGCGAAACATTTTAATCAGCACCGGAAATGAACAATAAAAATCACATATCGCCTCCGGATTCCGAAGACGATCCTTTCCTGAGAGACGCTCAGGAAGGGTGGTCGCAGTTCCCTGGCGCACGGTCTGGCTGGTGGAAAAAGAAACTGCTTTTCAGTGCCTTCCTGATGGGAAAATCGTGGAAAGCATTGCCCGCGCCCGGCAAACTGGCGTTCGGTACATTGTCGTCGGTAACCATTATTGCAGTGGCCGCCGTTACCATACCCTTCAACTTTTCGCCAAAAGAAAAGGTGGTCGCACAACAGGAACAAAGCGCCGCTCCGAAAACCAGCACAAGTACCGGCGAAAAAATGCAGGAAGAAATTTCTCCGGAACAAATAAATATTGAAACTGCTCAACACGTTCCGGTTTTATTCGATGGCTTTATTCCATTTGCCGGCGATCAAACATCTCCTGTTTATGCGGCTGAAGCCGAAGCGAAAGATGAAATGGTTGCCGAAGCTGATATGGAAACAACCACAACATTTTTTTCGTCCGGCATTATTAGTGATAGCGACAATGCTATCAACCGCATGAGCACTAAAAAATCCGAAATACAGAAAAGCCCCGACGATGCATTGTCGTACATATGGGTAGGCCAATACCGTATGCTGGATTATGAAACACTCGGATATTCAGGTGATGATAAAACAAAACCAGCAGCCGCTTCAGGCAGTCTGGACACCAGATTCAGCAATGCTTCGGAAAAAGCAGATGTTCCACCTTCTGTTTCTTACGACACTGTTCCATATAAAACATTTGTCAGCAATGCGGCCACACAGCTTAAATTAAGCAATTACGACGACGCCGAATATCAGTTTAAAAAATTACTGGTACAACGTCCTGCCGATGAAAACGCTTTGTTTTATCTTGGTTACTGCGCCTATAAAAAAGGCGAATATGCCAAAGCGCTCAGCTATTTTGAACAAACGCGCAATTCGCAATACAAAGCATTCGGGCCCGACGCTGATTACTTCACAGCGCGCGTGTATCTGCTCACAAACGAGCGCACCAAAGCACGAAACCTGTTGCGCAAAATTGCGAAAAACGAAGGCCTGTATCAACAGGAAGCCGATGAATTATTAGAAAAGGAATTTCATGAGTAAATGGCTGCTTACCGTATTTTTGCTCAGCATAGGGCTGATGAGCCTTGCGCAGCCAATCAGCGGAACCATCACAAATGCTGATGGGAAGCCCGTTTCCGATGTGCATGTGTATTGCTTTGGTAAAAATGTCGGTGAAGTATCCGATGCAAACGGCCATTACAGCTTCGATCCGGCTGGATGCGACCGCATTGTTTTCAAACATCTGTATTACAAACAACAGATTCTGACTGCCGAATCACTGCGAAAAAAACCAAACATTGTGCTTGAGGATACTGTTTATCTTTTCAAAGTTGTCGATATTTATTCAAAAGCAGTTATTCCTATATTGCCCGATACGCCGCTGTTTGTGCATGATTACGAAATTGTGAATGACCGCATTTATATGTGTGCTTTTTTTCAGCGCAAGCTGAATAATTCCGTATTACTATGTACCGATTTATATGGACGTATCATTGATTCGGATGATCTGACTGAAACAGGTGATTTGTATCAGGATCCTGAAGGTGGAGTGTACATCACGCAGAAAAACTATGCATTTCAGGTTTTTGTTGAAGAAAACCGCATTGTTTTTTCGGAACCATTCGACAGCAAGCATGTGGTAAATGCGCGTGAACACTGGTCGCACTCGGTTGGTGACAGCGTGGTGCTGCAATATTATTATTACCGCAATCAGGGTGTAGGTTATTATATACGGCATCTGCCATCGGACAGTGCAGCATTGTTTCTTGAATTTGTTGATGAAGAGGCGCTGGCGCGCATGCAGTGGGGCAGCTTTTTCGACGGGAATGAATATGATAAGCGCTTCGAAGAACTGATTGTATATAAGCCGGTGCAGATTCCGATTTTTTTCAGAAAAGACGATATTCTCGCTTTTAATTTTATTACCTGGAAGATTGAGCACTTTAGTCACAGCGGCGAAAAAATCAGCGAAACCGACATGCAGTACGGCGACAAAAACAAACTGGAGAGAGAAATTTATTTTGATTCTTATACTGGAAAATATTATGGCCGGCAGGTGAAAAACGGCCTCAACAGCCTGATTGAGATAGATATCAATACCGGAAAAATGGTGCAGTTTTTTTCATTTAAGGGATATCCGCACATTGAAAAGCTGCGTGTTTCGAATGGCGTGTTGTATTTTATTTATAAGGATTACAGCGGCGATCAGTATAAGCGACTGTATAAAAGTCCGCTCAATGATATGGTGGCGGGGCGGTAAAGGCGCAACGCACAAGGCACAACGCATAAGGCATAGGGCATAGGGCATGCGGCACGACGCCATAAACCTAAAGCCTGATTCCTTGTGGCTGACGCCTGATGACTAACGCCTGTTGACTGAAGCCTGATAGCTGATGCCTGACGACTGATAGCTGGCGGCGAGTGGCTCAGAGCACAGGGCATGCGGCACAAAATCCAGAAGGTCGATACGACTGTCTACACTTCGTCTCCGCTCAGTGTGACAGAGGCGGGCTAAAATATCAGGGATGTCGCACGGAATTCGTATTTTTGTATAATAAAACAACAAAATGGCATTGATCATTTTTATATTATTGCTGTTGAACGGTGTGTTTGCGATGTTTGAAATTGCCATGGTTTCGTCGCGGCGGGCGCGTCTGCAGGAGCGGGCTTCGAGAGGCAGCAACGGCGCAAAAACAGCATTGAAATTATTGAAAGATCCCGACAAAATGTTTTCGGCCATTCAGGTTGGAATTACGCTTATCGGCATTGTAAACGGAGCACTTGGCGGTATTTCGTTTGCAGATGATCTCACGCCACATATTGCATCTATTCAGGGTTTGGAGAAATATGCGCCCACCATTTCCATGCTGATTGTGATCGGACTGATTACCTATCTGTCGCTTGTAATTGGTGAACTGGTGCCGAAATCGCTGGCCATGAACAACGCCGAGCCCATTGCTGTATTTTTGTCTCCGGCCATGAATATGCTGCGACGTGTGATGTATCCTGTGGTGTGGCTGCTGTCGGTATCGACAAAACTGATCCTTCGTCTTTTCGGAGTGCGTAAAAAAAACGAGCCACCGGTGACAGAAGAGGAATTGCGTATGATGCTCAAACTTGGCTCTGAAAGCGGTATTATTCACAAAGAAGAATCAAAACTCATGCACGAAGTGTTGCGTTTTGGTGATAAAAAAGCTGTTCAGGTGATGACGCAGCGCCACGATGTAGACGTGATTGACATTCATTCCAGCGAAGAGCAGATACTGGAAATGGCCGAAAAAACAGCATTTTCGAAACTTCTTGTTGTAGACTCATCCATTGACAATATTGTTGGAGTTGTGGCTGTGCGCGACATTCAGACAAAATACATTTCAGAAAAAAACATTCGCTTACAAGATATTATTACCGAGCCGGTGTATATTCCTGAGCAGATGCTGGCGGTACGCATGATAGAACTTTTTCAGCGCACCAAAAATCACTTTGGCGTTGTGGTGGATGAATACGGAACTATGTCGGGAATTATCACGCTGCACGATCTGATCGAAAACATCATGGGTGATCTACCATTGATCGATGACGTGTATGAACCCGAAATTATTCAGCGTGAAGACGGCTCGTGGCTTGCCGATGGCACTATGTTGTGGAGCGAACTGGCCGAAAAGCTCAACGTAAAAGTGCCCCCTGAAGAAGCAGATTTGCTGAGTGGTATCAACACCATTGGCGGATATGCGATGGTGAAACTCAATAAAATTCCGGCTGCCGGCGATGTGTTTCATGCTGCCGGATTCCGCTTTGAGATTGTGGATATGGATGGGAAGAGAGTGGACAAAATGCTGATCAGTAGTGAGTAGTGAGTGGCCAGTTGCCAGTAGCCAGTAGTCAGTAGTCAGTGGCCAGTAGCTCGTAGTCAGTGGTCAGTGGTCATCCGCCGCGGCGGAAGAAGGATAACAATATTTCAGTCAAACTTCACTTCATCCTTCGGAATTCCTTGTTCGCTGTTCATTATTCAAGGAGGTTCCGGTGATGGTCAAGGATAAGAAAAAAGACATTCATTAGCACTTGAATTATAATCATTACATTTGCTTAAATGAACGCGAAACTGAAAATCATGTGCTGCTGTTTTATGCTGATGCTTGCCGGCATTGCCGCGCACGGGCAGGACAGTACACGCGGTTTTGATTATGTCAATTTTACCGGAGGGTATCATTTGGGACACATGCAACAATTGGATGCAGGTCTTTCGCTTTCATATAATATGACTGAATCCATTTTCGAAGAATTTGTTTATCATGGACCATATCTGAAATGCGGCTACAACTGGGGCCATGGCAACTTATTTCATGTAAATGCAGGCTACGAATATGTTGGGTATTTTATGATTTTTCTGGGACGAATAAATTTAAACGGTTATTCCGATTTCAGCCGGAATCAGTACACCCTGCTGCCAGAAATTGGTTTGACACTACTTGGGTTTCTCAATCTGACCTACGGATATAATTTCAATCTGAGCCAGGAAGATTTTTATCAAATTTCGGGACACTATGTTGGCATTGACATTCACTGGGCGCTTATTGATCTGAAATATCCGAAATCGCGGAAAACCAATTAATTCATCCGGATGAAAAAACTGATTTTTATTTTTCTGACAAGCATTATTTTCACCTCCTGCAAAACAAATTATAATCTGCAGGGAATATGGTTTGGGGCGAGAATAACATACGACGACGCCAGCTGGTTGGCTTCTCCTCTGCCAACGTTGTTGGATTTTTCGGGTGACTCTGTTATTATTCAATCACTATTGCGCGACAAGCAGGAACGTAATGCAAATACATTCGCTTCAGGTTTTTCGATCGATGGGAATAAGATTGTAACGGACTCTGTGACTTTTATCATTCGGAAAAATATGGGTGACAGCCTGGTATTGGGCGACCCTATAGACAAAAGGAGGAAATTTATTTTCAAAAAAGATGATCCCTTTATTTCTCCCAAGGAGCCCGTTTTTCTTCATCACGCATATGCGCAGACCAATGGCACTATAATCGACACAATTGATTTTATTAACGATTCTATAGCCCTCAACATCGGACAAAATTTCGACAACACATGGGGAGGCAGCAGCAAATGGGATGTAGCCGAATACAAACAAATGCGCTTTCTCATTCTGGAAGATATAGAAACATATTATTTAATGCTTAAAGAAATGCCGGATCATTCGATTTGTCTGCATTCATATTTTCTCAATGAAAAAGATTTCGAGTGTCGTCCAATCACTACAAAGCGCGACACGAGCGGTTTAGCAGGCAAATGGGCTAATGTATATGATGAAACCAGCAATATGCCGCCTCCACCAACAGAAGACATCACGTATTATGATATTAAGGTCCATATACAAAACAGTATGGTAGAAGTAGAAAAACACCATAGAAAGAAAATTTTCTCATGGGAACTCAATTCTACCAACGGGATCATGATTCTTACATCCGATGATGGTTTGCGACAGGAATTATGGAAAATTGTTGAGATTGGGCATGATGAATTGATTCTTGAACAGACGGATTTATTCGATTCAGAGGTGATGACATTGTTTTTGAAGCGGGAGGTGAAGTGATGTCCGGAAACGGAGGCGCTGCGGCTGTCTATCCTTCGACGGAGTTATCCCCGCTGTCTCCTTCGATACGTCCGCCAGCTGGCGGACACTCAGGATGACAGCGGCAAGGCTCAGGATGATAGTAGCAGGGCTGAATGTGACAGCAGCTTGGCTCAGCATGACAGAAGCGGGTCGCCGCGGCGACTCAACATGAAAGCGGTGAGGCTTAGCGTTAGAGTAATCCGAATTCAGCGCAATTACAATCTCTACGAACAAAAATTTATTACATTTGTGTTGAATCGAAAAACGAAATCGCTATTTTTTTTAAAACAAAAACCTATGAAACTCTGCTGGGTGACTATTCATGTGACGGACATGCAACAATCGAAACAATTTTATTGCGATGTTCTTGGATTGAAAATCAAGCGGGAATTCGCTCCGGGGCCTGGTTTCAGCATATGCTTTCTGGAAGGTAACGGCGCCGATTATGAGTTGATTGAAGATGCCTCGAAGCGCGATGAAGTCTCATTCAGCAACAGCGTTTCGGTTGGATTTCTGGTTGATTCGCTCGACGAAAAAATGGCTGATCTCAGAAGCAAAGGTGTTGAAAACATCATCGGCCCTATTGCGCCATCGCCCAACGACCGCTTCATTTTTATCAAAGATCCGGATGGCATGACAGTGCAGATTGTGGAGCATAAGTGAAGCATGTAATTGCATACAGAACTACATCAGATAATACTGATTCAAAATCAGAAATAAAATGAGAATTGTCATATCGTTAGTATTGGTATTGTCCTTATTCTTTTCATCATGCGACAATAAAAAAGCAAATGACAAGAGCTCCGGAACTGATAATAATTTATCAAAGAAAGAATTCTACGAGCATAAAATGAAAGAAAAAAACTTTCAGCTGAAAATGCTGGGACCATGCGAAGATGTGCCCGAAGACACGTCTGGAGAATCTCAGGATGTTTTCATTGACTCCAAAAACATTACCGGAACCAACGCGGTAGTTGAATTCCGATTTGTTGATGATTGCTGCATGGAATTTTCAGGAGATTATAATATCCAAAACGACACGCTGACTTTTCAATATGAGCAAATAAATGACGTCAAATGCGATTGTTATTGCTTGTACAAATACAGACTGACCATAAACAAAACAAAAGCACCCTTCCATGCCATTGAAATAAAGCAGAAATAATGGAAAGTTTAATATTATTTTAACCCAATTACAAATTTGACATTTGCCATTACTTTTATTATCTTTGTAACATGAATCTGATCTCCGGAAACATTGACAAAATTCAGGACTTGTGCCGCCAGCATAAAGTTAGTCGGTTATTTGTTTTCGGATCGGTGCTGACCGGCCGGTTTAAAAAAAACAGCGATATTGACCTGGTTGTTGATTTTGCTGAAATGGATCGGTATGATTATGCCGACAACTATTTTGATTTGAAAGAATCATTGGAAAAACTCTTCAAACGCAATGTAGATTTACTTGAAGAAAAAGCCATTAAAAACCCGTATTTAAAACAATCCATTGATTCATCAAAACAGCTGATTTATGGATGTTGAAATCAAAACATGGCTTTACGATATTCTTCAGGCCATTAATGAAGTGGATAGTTACTTTACAGATCGTTCAAAAATATTTGAGGAGTATGTTCGTGATATCCGCACCAAACGTGCTGTTGAACGAGATCTTGAAATAATTGGTGAAGCTGTTAACAGAATTCTGAAACGGGACAAAGCGTTTTCTCTGGAACATGTGCAGAAAATTATCGGAACCCGAAATCGTATTGCCTACGGCTATGACAAAATCTCCGATGAGCTTGTCTGGAGCATCATTATCAATCATCTTCCCAAATTAAAAGAAGAGATTGTTTTGAAACTCCATGAGTAAAACATCTTCATTTTACAAAACATTTCATAGATTTGTGCTACAGGATTGCAAAATGTAGTTGTGTGTTTTTGCATTCTGCGTGAAAGAACAACCAATATCCGAAGCTGAAAACCGCATCATATCTGATATTTCATGAGTAAGAAAAACATTGTGTACGCTTTTCTGATTTTTATCGGGCTTGCCTTTGTGGTGGTTTCCATCATGGTGTATTTTACGAAGGGCAGATCGAAATCGTGGATAGCGTATAAAATGAAAATAGGCGCGCTGTTGCTGACAATTACGGCCATCGGCGATGGATGCAGGGTAGAGCATGCCAAGTGTTATTACGAAATACCGGATGCAAAAACCAAAGAAATAAATGCGGGTGTGGCCGCCGGCAAATCTGTTGATAGCAATAATGAAACTTATTATTCATTTCACACAGGTTTCGGGACGTGGAAATACGCACCCAGAAGGATTAATTATGAAGCCGGATTCAACCTGAAGCTGAACAATTCGGCCATGAATTATGTAACACTGGGGCCCTACATCAATGGTTCGGTGCGCATAGGTTATCTGACCGATCTTTTTGCAGAAACTAATTATGATTTTTCGCTCAGCAATCAGAACGAGAAAAGCTTTCACCTGAGGGCTGGCATTTCGTATCCGAATCTTTTCTACAGCCCGGTTGGCGTAAAATTCTTCGGTGATTTCAACTACTATTCGTTTGACCGCAGCATGACTGTGTTTCCGTCGGTTGGAATTTATTATTCTATTCCGATTTATCACGAGCGGAAAAAAACGGAGAGCGGGGGTGAGTGATGTCTGCGGATGAAAGCAACTAATTAAAAAGCAAAAATATTTTGTATGAAAAAACTTCTCACAATCCTTTTATTCATCCCGTCTATTGCTTTTTCGCAAAGCAGCGAGCCGTTATTGATTCCGTTGTTCCAAGGGCAAATGAGCGGGGTTATTGATCCAGCCGAAATATCAACCAATGACAGTATCACCATTGTAAGTGATATCTGCAAAAATGAAAGCTTCAAAGTTCTGGGCTTCCTGGTTGGTTACAGATGCGGTGGTGGAGATATCTGTGATTTATATAATTACGGAAACAAATTAAATCCGGAAACAGTTGCCACATTTAAACGATTGCCCGTTGATACAAGAATATATTTAAATGATTTCAAAATTTTTACCGGGACTGATACTATAAAATCAACCAATTCTATACATTTGAGATTAGATGGATTAAGAGCCTGCGTTTTTACATTCCCCGATGACATTGAATGCGGTTTCAGATCATGCCTTGATAGCAATGAAAGACGAATCATAGGAAAAGAACTGATTAAAGACGAAGGAAGGATTTCCAGGAAAAACATGTTACACAACAAACATATTCTTGTTGCAAAAAAAGAAACGGATGAATCCGGTATCGATGGTATCGATATCAATATGCACTATCAGATTGTACAGTATGAAATGATAATGAAGGATTCAGACGGAAAGCAGATTGCGAAAATCAGCGCGCAGAGCGATGCCATACCCCAAAAAGCACAGAAACTGATCAGGAGGAATAAGCGAATTTGTTATATAAGGATCTACAACGTTGTGGCTTCGGACGCCAAAGGGAACAAGGTCAATGTTGGATCGTTGTGGCTGATGGTAATGTGATTTTCTACGTTATTGTCTACTCTGGTGGCCACTCTCGAGCGCTGTTGTGATGGACATATTTAATCCCGCTGCCTCCTTCGATACGTCGCAAGACACTTGTTGTAAAAGCGCTACAGGAGCGACACTCAGGATGACAGCGACTTAATGTGTCATTTTTTATTCAAATTGCAAAACGCGTTTTACTGGTGCTCGCCGCGGCAAGTCAGGATGACAGGTGTCAGTAGCTGGAATTGTGATAAAAGTATTTGTAAGAATATCTCTCTAAAATCACTCAATATCCGCCTTCTTCAAAGCCAGCTGGCGCTTGTTATCGCCAATGTAGCGGAAGTATAGGATTAAATCGGTTGTTACGAGCAACATGTTGAATGCGTACAAATAAGTGACGATATCGTAGTGATAAAGCACCTTGTGCGTGATGCCCATGGCGTAGCCGATAATCAGCAGAACAAGAAACAACGGGCTTTTGCCGATGACTATTTTCGTGCGTATTCCTTTAAGAATTGAAATTGGCCAGCTGCATGCAAAGCAGAGGAGCATGAGGACTTCGAATATACTGAAGGTGGATGATTGCATGGGGTTGTGTGTTTCGGTGTTGTTGGGTGGATGTTTACTGTGCTTCGATGGAGCTGGTCCCGCTGTCTCCTTCGATACGTTTGAAGCTTGCTGCTTTTCCTGGTCGTTACTTCAAACACTCAGGATGACAGCGGGGCTCAGGATGACAGAAGCAGGGCACAGGATGACAGCGAGGAAATTCAGGATGACATCAATCAGAGATAAGATTAAACATTGAAACGAATGTGCAGAATGTCGCCGTCCTGAACGATGTAGGTTTTTCCTTCGACGCGCATTTTGCCGGCTTCTTTGCAGGCGGCTTCGGTTTTATACTGAATCATGTCGTTGTAGGCAATTACTTCGGCGCGGATGAAGCCACGTTCGAGGTCGCTGTGAATGGCGCCCGCAGCCTGCGGTGCAGGGGTGTTGCGCGGAACGCTCCATGCACGGTTTTCGATACCACCTACGGTGAAAAATGAAATCAGATTCAGCAACGAGTAAGCAGCGCGTGTGATGCGGCGTACACCGGGTTCGGTCAGATTCAGATCTTTCAGAAAATCGGCGCGGTCGGTTTCGTCAAGTTCGGCAATCTCAGCTTCGGCGCGGCCTGCAACAATAATAACCTCGGTGTTTTCATCCTTGACAGCTTCGGCAAATTTTGCAGAATAATCATTACCCGTGGCAGCAGACGCGTCATCGACATTACACACATACATCACAGGTTTTGCCGTCAGCAAATACAATTCACGAATGAGTTTATCATCGTCTTCGGTCAAATCCAGTGAACGGATATTGCCCAGATTTTCGAGCTGTGTTTTGAATTTCACCAGACTGTCATACGCCGGTTTTACTGATTTGTCGCCGGTTTTGAAAGCTTTCTCCACTTTCTGCAATTTGCGGTCAATCTGTTCAAGGTCTTTCACCTGCAATTCGAAATCCAGATTTTCCTTGTCGCGCACCGGGTCAATACTGCCGTCCATATGAGGCAGCAAGGGATCTTCGAAGCAACGAACCACATGAATCAGTGCATCGACATTGCGCACATCGTTGAGAAAAGAATTTCCGATGCCTTCGCCCTGCCCTGCTCCCTTGGCCAATCCCGGGATGTCGACCAGTTCGACGGTAGCCGGAACAACCTTGTCGGCTTTGATGAGTTTGTCGAGTTCATACAAGCGGGGATCGTGCACATGAGCCGTTCCCAGATTGCTTTTGCTGGTGCTGAACGCAAACGCGCTCACTTCGGCTTTGGTATCCGAAATGCAATTAAAGATTGTTGTTCTGCCGCAATTGGTTAATCCAACGATTCCTACTTTCAATGCCATATCTGTCTTTTAATTTAGAAAACTCCATGTAACGCCGAACCGGAAAGCCCTGTCGGGGAGCGGATATCCGGGAATCTGCCAGTAATTGACTTTCATCAATCCGGCTGTAAAATTGGCGAGTTCGGCAAACACCACAGCCCGTTTGATTTGCGCGCGCACAAACAAAGTCGGATAAACAAATCCGCCGGTTTTTGTTTGTCGCTGCATATAAAATATCTGCAACACCGGGTTGTATGCATCGGCGTAAAACGACCCGTTGATCCACGCGCCCAGTCCGGTCTGCAGCGAAAGCGCCTTTTTGAAAACACTGTTGCGCATGGTTATTTCAGCTTTGGCAAACCAGGGCGGCAGGTTGATATAACGGGCGTTACTTACATCCTGAATGCCTGTATTTCCTTTTAGTTGAAATCTTCCGAACGTTGCATCAAATGACAGGTTCAGACCAGTTGCAGATCCATGTCCGCCCTGATTAAAATAGGATCCTGTGAAATACATATGATGCGCAAACTGTGCAAAATAGCCCGAAATATGAAACGCGCCATAACCCAAACCGGCAACACCCATCACAGTGTTGGTCTGCTGCCAGTCGCGTTGCCAGCTGAAATGATTTCCGAAATACTGAAAATAATAAATCTGAGGACTGATGAGGCAATAACTGAAACGCAGGTAGGGACGCCATTTGAGCGAATCGTTACTCAACAATTCAATATGTATATCGTGATCGCCACCTTCTACCGGAAAAATATCGGAAGTACCGGTAGCCTTAAAAATATATCCGTTGCGGAAATTCCACGAAAGACCGCCTTTGAAAACATTTTGCGACATGGTACTGTCGATACCGGTAATATACACATGATCGTTGGAATAAAACAATCCTGCATACCACCGAAGTCGCTTTGCAAGCCGGTTCTCAAGCATCAATGTATTTTCAAATGCGTAATGTTTTACGCTGTCGGTTGTCACTGAATCAGTCCAGTCAGAATAATACCCGCCATATGGCGCTGAGTCGTAAAACGTGTGATATTCGCGGCGCAGGTTAAAGGTGTGTTGCAGAAAAAATTTGTGCTTCCCATTGTCTTTTGGACCAAAACGAATTTCATTTTGCAGAAAATAATCGTTCTGGCGAAAACGGTTTTGGGCCGTGAGCAGATTTATTTCTGTCAGATCGCGGTCGTAAACAGTTGTATCAACAAATTCGTTCTGATAAACAACACCGCCGTTTTCCTGCTGAAATATTTTGTTGAAAATGATACCGCCCATCACATGATAGACGTCTGAATTTGAGTTGTATTCAACGGTTGACCAGAAATTACTCAGACTGTTCTGTTGATTTTTATAGGCTCCGGGAGAATTGATGAGACGATAATCGAGCGAAAGCCTCCACTGCTTAGCAATGGGCTGAGTGTGCAGAAATTCGAAAAACTGTTCGCGCTTGTATCCGTTTGAATACGAAGCTACCGAGAATGGGAGTGTATCGGTAAACGACAGGATGTCGTCTCTGAAGAACAAGTATTCATCGGGTCTGTGAAAGAATGCAAAAAAATCGGGATGCAGCTGATCGACATAATCCGGGAACCAGAGAATCTGATATGGCGCTCCCATACTGCCATTGCTGGCACTCCAGGTAAGATTGTTCAAAGGATTTAACCCGGTAAATGAATTCAGGTCGGCCGTAAATTCCAGCGAGTCGCCGGTGAGAAAAAAATCGGGCGACAGCGTTGTATAATGCGCAATCAGCGTATCGGGTGCCAATGTATCGTGGGTATGCTCCTGTGCAGCAGCCAGTGCAGGAATCAGATACAGCAACACAAAAAAACGAATCGCGCTCATAACTGGTTTTGAGTTGCAAAGTTAGGATGATTTTTTGATTTGCTGTTTTATCATAGAGCACCGGCTATTTTTTCGAATGATCAATTGATTGCGCTTTCTTCCATTCATCAAAGTTTTGCATTGCCTCCTTTTGCATTGCCGAACCGAAAATTCTAAGACTATCGAGCTTAGATTTCAATAATTTGTCCAGATTCGATACATATAATTGCGGATACAAGCCAGAAGCCACATCAAATGCGATTGCAGGGATAAATTCAAACCGGCCTTGTTTCCGGAAATACTTCACTGAATATGGAAAATCTGATATCAGTTTGATAGGATTCAAACCCTTTTCCAAATAATCATCAGGAGAATATTCCATTGAACAAAAATAGGTAACAAGAATTGTATCAGCCGAAACAAATTTGTATTTTGTTTCTATTCTACGACCAATATTATCCATCCCAAACTGAAATTCAGACTCATTGAAAGAAAATACATTTCTAAGTCCATCTGAAGTCCATTTGTAAAACGTCAGAACACTTCCGCTATATCCTGACCCCCAACTGAATGCCCTAACAGCCAGAAATCCTGAAGTCTTATCCATAAACGGGGGCGCAGGATCATCATTTCTGTTTCCACGTGAAATACAATCTGAGACCAGATATTGACCATTTTTACGACTTATAAAGTAAAATATATCCGTCCAGTATGAAGCATATTTTATCTGAATCACCGTGTCTGAAATTTTGTCACCATTAAAATCCATTGAATAGAAATACAACTTTCTGATATCAATATTTACTTCTTCTTCGAGCAATTGAGCATGAAGGATTTTATTTATGGAATCAGTCGGAAATGATTTCTTCGAAAAACCAACAAGTACCTTCATTTTCTCAGAAGAAATCACGAACGGAATAAATCGAGACTCCGCATTACATTTAGTTTTCAGATATTCAATTATCGGATCTGTAAAAATGCCAAAAAACGGCGACAAGAACTTAAAACCGTCAGGAACATACCGCAAAGTATCGTTTACACTAACCTGGAACACTCTGCTATCAATCCTATATTCTAAAATTGCAGAATCAACTTTACAAACAGAAATCTCTGTTGTTCCACAAGAGTCAATCCAGTTGTAAATCAACGTATCTCCTGAATTAGGGAATGTAAATTTCAAAGCAGCAAATAAATCAACACTCTGCCTTTTCTGACATGAATAAAATAGTACCAGTATTCCTAAGATCAAAAAACGTATTAACCTTGGCATTTTCTACAATTTTCACAAATATAATCAGAAAGAGATTATCAACACAAGATTTGAGTTTTCTGAGTTTGATTATCTAATTCGGAATTCTGCAAACCGATCACTCCGCCGCATCGGATCTCCAATCACCGCTTTAGCAGAAACTTCTACCAATAACCGATAACCGTTTCGAACACTGAACAAGGAACATGGAAGTTTGAAGGAAGAAGTGTAGTATTAATTACCAATAACCGTTAACCAATAACCATTAACCAATAACCAGTTCACCGCACACTGCTCACCAATCACCGCTCACTGTTCACTGCTCACCGCTGTAGAAAAGACTTACTTCACCTTCACGACCAGGTGTTTCACAATCTCCAGCGCAGTTGTGTGGCCGCTTACGTCGGTGAAGAGTTCGCCGGTAGCGCCCGAATAATGGCCGTGTCCAATCAGTTTCATTTCATATTTTTCGGCTGGTGCATTCAGATCAATCGCATCGGTTGCATAAATAAGCGAAGGCTGTCCCGATGTAGCATAATACTGGTCGCCCGGAAATCGTGTTGTAGTCCAGATTTTATTGAAATCGAATGCCTGGTTGATTTCGAAAACAACACGTACAGGCTGATGCAAGGTTGAATCGCTTTTCGATTTCAGTATGAAATTGCTCAGGGGAGTCGGGCCCGTGTATGCATCAGGAATGGCTGTGGCAGCGGTTGGAACATACAAACC
>Ga0209639_1001379_pt1 | contig 24688 bp, 14 predicted proteins | sample EPASupsiteHSE605_FD_187268 | JGI IMG/M metagenome (GOLD analysis project Ga0209639, IMG submission 187268) | Bioremediated contaminated groundwater from EPA Superfund site, New Mexico - Sample HSE6-05 (SPAdes) (version 2) | ecosystem: Environmental > Aquatic > Deep subsurface > Groundwater >...
CAGATGACAAAATTAATCGTTGTTTATTTCAAATTCTAACACTTTTCACAAATTATTTCTTCAGTTTCTCAGGATTCGCAGCCAAAACCATTCTCTCCTCTTGTTCATTTAGAGAATCCATTTCCTCTTTTTCCATTATCTCCAAAATTATCAGTTTCCCAACATATTCACAATGAGAACCCATTTCCTCTTTTTCCATTATCTCCAAAATTATCAGTTTCCCAACATTTTCACAATGAGAACCCATTTCCTCTTTTTCCATTATCTCCAAAATTATCAGTTTCCCAACATTTTCACAATGAGAAACCATTTCCTCTTTTTCCATTATCTCCAAAATTATCAGTTTCCCAACATTTTCACAATGAGAAACCATTTCCTCTTTTTCCATTATCTCCAAAATTATCAGTTTCCCAACATATTCCCAATGAGAACCCATTTCCTCGTTTTTGATCAAAAACCACAAATAAGTATCTCTAAATCAAGAAGATTGACAAATCTAGATAGTAAAAAAGGATTTTACTCAGATTGAACAAATCCAAAGAATTCAACACGGTATAAAGCGAAATAATCATTGTTGCCCCAATTCCTACTAGTAGATGTGATTCTTATGTACCTGTAATACTTGTTATTAGGTTGAACTGGAAAGTTCTTTTGAGCACTAGGATGATTAAAACCACAACTGTCCTGGAAATCAGTAGTATCTACTTTGTTATCAATGATTTCGAATGTTGATCCATCTGTTGATCCCTCAACTTTCCATGACTTGATTCTATTATAATCATTCATAGAGTAGGATGTAATAGATACCTTTCTTTGTTTAAAATCAAACTGAATCCATGAATTGGGGAGATTTTGGCTATCCCAGCGACTACTATCATTCTTCAAAACATTTTTAGGAACATATGAACTATAGATGCTAGATGCTGTTACATCAACATCACTAGAATCAGCCAAATTCCTACCAAGTTTCTTAGATAAACCATCAAAGATACCTGAAAACAGATCTGACTTAAATGGAAACTCTGGTCTTTCATTAGCTTTCTTAATTTGAGCTAATTGATCATCTTTAGCTTGAATTAAACTAGTATTTTCGTTGATAATTGCATCTTTTTCACGAATCTTATTATTCAGATCTCCTATTGTTGCTTGAGCAGAATTTATCGCTGATTCCAACCTTCTATTGATATTTTCTTGTTCTTTTAACCGAGTATTCATTTCAGAAACAATTTGTTGAATGGTTTCAGATTGTTGTCTATTTTCAACTCTTAAGGATTCAAGTTCTCTTTGGAATGATGCTAGAACATGATTAGTGTTATCATAGATATCATTAATGTCTTCAATTGACATGATATGGAGAAATCTATTGAGTTCAGAGAGGTCTGAAGGTTTTTGATATTTGATCTTGGTTAGAATACACTGAGCACCAGTTCCATGATGTTTCATACATCCAATCAAGAAATGTTCTAAAGAAGATAAAGAGAAAGTCTGATTAGAATGAGCAAAAATGCGACACAATGATGGAAGAGAAACCAAACAGAAGCTTGGATTCTTCAAATATGTTTCTATCTTTTGAGTAATTGATCTTTCATATTTGGAGAAATCTATGTTACTATCATTTTGGTCTTGGTTTTGTATTAGGAGAGAGAGAACTCTCTCAGATGAATCATCATTAAGAAGTTGACAAAGAGAATCACAATGAAGACAATTGCAAATATCATAAACATCACCTGCTTTTTCAACACTTGGATAAGTGATTCGATTATGAATCAGATCCAGAAACACTTCAAATGATTCTCTAGAATATGAAGAATCAAAGTGAAAAACCATTCCACAACTATTCTTGTAGAATTCTCGAAAAACTAAACTATGAAACAACAAACATCCAATATTCACTTCATACTTGTCTCCATTATAAACAACAATTCCATCTTTCTCTTGACAACAAAGACGAAAACGAAAACCATCAACAATTCCAAAATGTGATTCCCATTCTCTCAACAGATTAATTACTCCAATCTGATCATTCCTATCACTAGGAATACATCCTGATACAAGAAAATCAACAAAATGACAAAAAACATCAAAATCACATGAATCACTCAAAACAATCCGATCTTTTGTCGTATATTCATCTAGATACTTGTTTAAACACGATAAAAATCTCTTTTCAACATGTTTTGTTTTATCCTGACACTGAAACACAACTTCTGGCATCAATAAAAAAAATGTCACGTTTATCACAACAAGGATCTCAAAAAGTGGAATCAAAAAATGGGGGTGAACAATTTCTCAAAGTCCCAATTTTAAGTGGAAAGGTATTGAGATATTTATTCATCTCTCCTTTAATTGTCACTTTTACTCAACTATTTCGAAATGAGTCTTTTTAATGATGACGATTCGGGGATTTCTTTGTTTTCGATGAAAAAGGTTCCAAAAAATGCAGATAGACCCAAGGAAGATATTAAAATTAATGAAAAGCCTAAAGAAATTATTAAGAATGAAATAATTACAAAGTATTCTCAAATTTACGAAAGCAATATCGAGTTATCACCACTTGAAGATGACAATAGGAAGAAAGCGATAATAAGGAACTTTAAAAAAGGAAATGATTACTTTGTAATAATTTTCGATGTTGATAACAACGAAATGGTGTACATTAATCCAAGTGGAGTATTCTACTGGCGAATTACAAATGATTTTGTACTGATTAGTGATCAAACAAAAAGAAATTGGAAGCTTTTTTTTACCAAACAGAGTGATTTAATGTATTTCACACTGGTATGCTATTCTGCAAATCTCCAAAAACAGGTATTTGTTGATAGTGTAGCTATAGGTGAAAGTGATATAATTGGGAATAAGATCTCAGTTTTTAGTACATCTATTGAGGGTGATATTATTTGGGTTAATAAGGAGATTTCTCTTGATCATTCTCATTTGATTTGCCAATATGTAACCAATAAGAATCGAGGTTCTGTATCCTTGTTTTATCTAGATTCGCACTATCATTACGTAATTGTAATCGGAGAAAATTCAAGGATCAACCACTCTGCAACAAATTGTGTTGAAGAGATTAGTTTATCTAGTATTGCTCGTAGATTTAACGAACAGTACTCATATCTTCAAAGAAAGCTCAAAGATCTCCCAAATAATTATGAAATTGAATGCAGCTTAATTGATAATCCCATTGCCCTATATCATGAAATTGAAAAACAAATTGAGAAAGCTAATTCTTCCAACTCGGCCCTTTCTCATTTATCAAATAGTATTAATGAACTTTTGTCTATTCCTTTGGATGCCACACAAAAACTACTGAACAAAGCAGAGTATGGATTCAAGGTTTTATCCAATGAGCTTTTCTTTTATACATCTGAGAATGAATTGACCAAAATGGAGTGTAGAAGGGTTAGTAATGAGATAAGTATGATTAATTACAATGAAGAAAAGATTATTGATGAATTAAAAACAAATATGAGAAGAACCAACCAATCAATATTTGATGAACTGAATTCACAAATTTGTGAAATGAAAAGGCGCTATGACCAACTTGAACAAGATAAAGGTATTCTTTTGAAAAACATACAAACAGAGAAACAAGAAAAGCAAAAGTTCGTCGAATATTTACATCAAATGATCATTGCTTTTGCACAAGATGTAAATGAATCAATAACTGAAAATTGTTCCAATAAGAAGATTAAGGGGTCTATTATTCTTAAATCAATACAAACCTTAATGAAAAATGTGGTTGAAGATCTCTTATATCCTGAAGAAGAGGCTATTGATGAATAAAAATTGTTATTTTTCTTATGGATTTTAGTAGTGATTATATTCCATTAGAAGAGAATCAAAGCGTTTTATCATTATTTTATAAATCTTATAAGCGAATCCCTTATAAAATACATTCAAATCATCCAATAAAAGAGCTGCTATTAACAGGGAATTGCATTTCTGAATTGCCAAGTGGGTTGGGATGCCTCGAAAAATTGGATTTATCTTATAACAGCATCGAAAATATTAACGAGGATATGGTTAATGCAATATGCAGTTATTCTAACTTAAAGTTTTTATCATTAAAAGGCAATTCCATCAAAGTGTTTCCTTTTCTGATTTCAAACATGGAAAAACTCGATTCTCTAGTTTTATCCGAAAATAAGATTGAGTGTATGGAATTTAATCCATCATGCAGAGATTTGGATTTATCATGTAATCAAATAAAGGATTTCAAACTATTATCGAATCGAATATATAGTTTAAATTTGTCTTTTAACAGGTTGTCGAGTTTCTTTTCTCATTCTAATTCGATTGAAAATCTTAACCTATCAGGAAACGACATTAAAGGAGAGAATTTTTTCCTTTCATGTTTAAATTTGAAATCTATTGATTTATCATATAACTTTTTATTTGATTTAAGTGATACTTTCCAAAACTGCCTGTCATTAGAAAGAATTGATGTATCCTATAATATTCTTGAATTCTTGCCCAGAAGTTATCCTGGAAACTTAATATGGCTTTATGCTAATAATAATAAGGTTTCTGATTTATCTGACTCATTATATGAATTAAAAAATCTCAGGTTTCTTTATATTCAACACAATATGATAACCAAGTTGAAGGTATTCCAATCTATTGAAATATTAAACTGCTCAAATAATAATATCAGCGAATCTGATCCATTAAGATCATCAATGCAAACTTTAAATTTTGAGAATAATCAGTTTAGCGTTATTCCTGATTTGTCGATGGCAAGTGCTTCCATAATTCATCTTTCGAATAACAAAATTTCTAATATAGATGTTTCCCATGTTACTGAATGTGTCTCAAAGCTTGATTTGTGTTTTAATAATATAAGGAGTATTCCATCTGAGCTCTTTTTTCTTCCAAGGCTTCAGTTTTTGTTATTAAATAATAATCAGATTCATTGCTTGCCAAACTCCATTGTGTCATCTAGAATCCAAGTTTTGTCAATTAGTAATAATCCTATATCTGATCTTCCTCCACTTCCATCAACTCTTCAAATTCTTTTAGCTCATAAGTGTAGTTTTTGTGTCATTCCTGATTGTCTTTCTTCTCTTTCTCATTTGAATTCTTTGGATATGTCTGAAAATGAATTATCTGAGATTCCATATCTCCCCAAGTTAGAAACTATTCGAGTTTCTTGTAATAATATTAGAACGATTCCAGATATGCCAAGTGCTTTGGATGTTGATCTCTCCCATAATAGACTTTTTAATGTAATCATGTCCCATTTTCCTAAAGTAGTTTCTCTTGACTTGTCTCATAATAATATTAAATGTATAGAATCAACGGAAACGCAATGTTTGGAGATTCTAAAAATGTCACATAATCCGATTAGCGGGGATTTTTCTCTTTCATTTTTTCCAAAAATGCTTTCACTTGATTTTGTTCAAACAGATGTTAATATTATAGATGTTCCAAAAACTGTTAAACACATGATAACATCAAATAGTAACCTATTTATTAATACTGTTCCTTCATATCTTCGATATATCTCTGATTTTAATATAGGTTACTCTGATACAATTGGCTGTAGGGATGCAATGGAGGATTCAATGATTATTTATAGAAATATTTGCAAGGATGTTGATGTTTTTGCTATTGTTGATGGTCATGCAGGATCTAATTCTTCATCATTAATTTCATATTCTATCCCGTTCTTTCTAAAGAAATCGAAAACTATTGATCGAAATACAATATGCCAATGCTTTGATTCGATTAATCAAGCACTCCGTAATTCCAAAGTCAGAGATGGGGCTGTGATTTCTTTAATTGTCAAAAAAGGTAATTTTATAATATCATTTAATATTGGTGATTCGAGAGCAATTATTGTCAGAACAGATGGATCATTTATGCAATTATCTACTGACCATAAACCTACAAATAGAGACGAGTTAGAAAGGATTAGAAATGATGGCTCTTTTGTAAAAAATGGAAGGATACAAGGAATACTCTCTGTTTCACGAGCTTTGGGTGATTTTCGAATCAAAGCAATTACATCACTTCCAACAGTTACTGAATATGAACTTTCATGTAATGATTTTAGAATAGTTATATGTTGCGATGGTGTTTTTGATGTACTTTCAAATGAGGCTGTTTCCAAAATTGCTCTTCAAGGAACCCCAAGCGAGGCTGCTTATCATATTCGGAATGAGTCTTTGTCTCGGTTCTCATCAGATAATATTAGTGTTATTGTTATCAATGTATAAAGTGAATTTATCTTATTAAATATATGGAGGTAATGATGAATAATAAAAATTTGTATATCTAATTCTTTATTTAAATAACCACTATTAATTATGATCATATGTATCAGGAGATATGATTTCACTAAATATTTTTCCGGAGATAGAAATACAAAGATAATACCATACAAGTTGCAACAAATAAAACCACCTGGTTTATCATGTTCACAAACTTCGAGTGCTCTTTCTTATCTAATAAACCGTATATATACGCACGAGTATATATAACAAATTCCATTATGGTTTCATATGGCAAAATTCCTCCCTCTTTTTGTGCTTCTTTGATCCAATATGTGGCATTTTCAATATGATCCCTATTCTCCCATCCTAGTATTAATTTTGATGATCTTTTAGAAATTATCGGCCTATTTCTGAAAGAATTAGAATTGGCTACAATTCGAAGCGCATCATGAGACACACCCTTATGTCCAACTGTATTCTTTAAATATTGTTCTGCCGCAACAACCGATCCTGTATGCATCCAAAACAAAACTCTTCTCTCTTTTTCAAATTGACTGGAGCTGGGTATAGACATGATCCTTTTCTCAATATAGAATCTATGAATTGATGATTCCATACACTTATCTCTAAAAAGATTTAAAAATATGGGTGCAATTTCAATGGAGCACTTGTCCATGATCTCTGTAAGTGCCATTGGTCCATCAGAAACGATACTATCTACCATGTCTTTTCTCTGAGATAATAAAGAATGTACTATTCTCTCTGATTCAATATCTGGACAATCAGAACAAAATGCTGAGTAAAGCTTTGATACTAAAACAACACTTTTGTTCAAAAGATTGGATTCTTCTCGACATTTTTCACTGGAATCAGTGACTAAACATGATGGAGAAGGATACATATCTGTTTTATTCAACTCCTTTGTTAAAAACAATATCAAATCATGTGATTTTTGGCAATTTTGTTCGAAATAAATACCATATTCATAATGAGACGACAATGAAAGTATGGAGTAAAATGATAGAGGATTGTTAACCAAGAGATCAGCATAAGATATGTTGTTCTCACCTCCAATAGAATATCTAACCATTATTTGGTAAAACAATTGACATAGACTGTGATTATTAAGGCTACATTTTTTAAAAAGATCCTTTGCCAAACTATCATTTGAACCTTTCGGATTCAATCCGAAAAATAAGCTTTCTCCCATCATAAAACATGCATCATCATCTCCCATATCGGCCATTTGGGAAATTTGATCCCATGTTTCGTTAATATTCTCGTTGTTTTCGATATTATTGTACAATCCCAATAATTCAACTCTTCTATTAGAATCTGATACATGAGAAAAATCAAAATAGTTTCCCAACTTGGTTTCGTTGCCATCTATGTAAAAATTCAAGTATTCGTGCCTAAACAAAGCCAAGAAAAACATCATCATAATTTTATTATTAATGAGCAAAGCAGTATCAGGTTTAGGGGATGCTTACGCTCTATTTGAGAAGGAAATACCTGAATAATCGAACCTTCACAGAAGATTGTGTGAAAATGAGATATTGTATGAGGTAGGGCCACATGACATTCAACTTTGTTCTCAGAGACGGATCCGGAGTACATTGAACTAGAACACATATCAATATATGACAATAAAACATTAGCAGTCCCACTTGGCATTGATAACACTATTTGCGAGTTCATTAGAAACACTGATGATGTTATATTGATAGTGGCGCCATTTCCGTATATTAATCCGTTATTTGTACATGTATTAGATACAAAATTAGAATTCAAAATCAAAGCTTTTCCTGATTGAAGATAAAGAATCCCAATATCATTGCATGAATTATTGAAATATGTGCAAAAAGATGATTCTGAAGTGGTTGAAACAACAAATCCAAGAGCAGCTTTGTAGTTATTATAATTATTTGAAGAATTAATTGCATTTGACTTTAGAGGGCATGTATAAAAGCAAAATGCATAAGTTCCGCTTTTCTTTTTTGAACAATAAGCCACAGATAAAGCATCAATAATAGTATTATGTGTTCCTTTTGGATATACTGCAGCAAAATGCCAAGTTCCTGAACTGCAATTACATCCACATATGTTTCTCAAAGTAACTCTCCCAAAACTAGATACCTGGTAATAAATAGCACCTCCAGAATTCGCAATACAGCCAAAGAATACGCTATTGTGGATAGTCATGTTAGTATTAACGTCAGAAATTAGTATCACTCCCCCATCTCCAGAAGTAGCACTTATTCTTTGAAAAATACACCCATTAACATCAACCAATTCATTAAAATATGATCTTCGCAATCCATATGAATTCAAACAAAACAACCCAAAAAAAAGTTGAATCATTTTTAACACCAAATACTCTTATTATCATTTAAATACATATCAAAAAGCCTTGTTCTTTCTTCAAATAGCTTGGTTCAATGGATTGTTTGTTTACCTCACTCTTGGATAACTTGTGAAAGAGCCAATAGAAAACAGGCCAGATGTTATAGGAGGGAAATTTGATAATGACAAATCCTCCCCTTGAATCACCATTCCAAGAAGTTCCACAAGAGCAACTATATGTGCATTTTTGTCTGAGACAAGAAATAGTAGAGTTGATGAATCTTAATCCTCAACTGAAATTTATTCTGCAGCATATAATATAGGGCATTGATATTCATTGAGAAAGAACAAGCCGAAACTTATATAGCACCACCATCTCCAGAGCTTTTTAAATGTCTTAAGAAGGCAAAAAATTAAAATATTATATAATTAACAAATAATCATTGATCTATATCCATAGGGCAACATCCATAAAAGTATTATTATCATTCAACCACAATGCAAAAACAAGTATTAAATAACGATTTACTCATGATATCATTAGAAATATCATTGGATACATGAATATAAACATCACTCTGACCACTCTCATGTTAACCATTTGATTAGTACACATACATTTAGGATTTGATTCCAGAATTGTCTCCTTTAGAGTTTCTTCCATTGTCTGATCGATTGTCCTCTCATATGTCGTTCTCAATGTTTCTTCTAATGATCTTTGTGGAAGAGGTATTTCAGCATGACATTGAAGCGAAATGAAGAAATGTATTTGATATGCGATTCTATAAGTAAAGGAATTCTTTGTAGTTGATGCTGCAATTGATCTAGAGAATGATCCAGCATGGGATATGAAAGAGTGTGACACTTCAAAAGAACCATCTTTAGCACAGAATAGATAGTCCTGATTATTTTGGAATATGCAATAAAAAATCTTTCTTGGTCCTGCTCCATTAATATATATAACTCCATATCCAGATGGACTGTTGGAATGAACAATGTTAGCATAAGACAATGATACTAATCCTGAGTCAGAATAAATGCCTATACATAATCAATCAGATACTTTGTTGTTTAAGAAAGAACAGAATGTGTTTAATAATGAGGATGGGAACCAGAAAAAATGATGGTAAGAAGCAGGGCCTATACTAACACATATCATTCTGAGACATGAATAAGAAGAAAATAAAAAAGCTGCACCTCCATTATGAAATCCCATTATACTATCATTTTGAATCCGCTCCTTTACTCATCAAGTATTTCAGAACATCTATTCTTCCTCTTTCACTTGCCAATGTCATTGATGTTTTTCCATTAATGTTCTCCTCATTTATTTTGGCATTTTGGTTAATCAGATATTCAACCACATTAAGAAAACCATTTTGGGCAGCATAATGAAGAGGAGTATTTTCAAATATGGATCTACGACAGAGTTATCTTTTGCATTAATATCACTTTTTTGATTAAATAGGTATTCAACAACACAAAGATGGCCATTGGCAGAAGCTAAATGAAGAAGAGTGCCATTAATTTTTTAAATTGTCCAGTCCTTGTCTTCGATTGAATATCTGCATTATGATTAACAAGATATTCAACAACATTGAGATGACCATTTATGGAAGCCCAATGAAGAGGAGTCATATTTAGAATTCAAAACCAACATATAGTTATTTTTTGCATTTGCATCAGCTTTTTGATTAACAAGATATTCAACCACACAAATATGACCATATTGTGCAGCGTAATGAAGAGGAGTCCATTTATGCCTAAAGAATCAACATTACGAGTAATTGCTTGAATATTAGCCTTTTGATTCACCAAATAATCAACAATACTCAGATGTCCATAAAGAGCAGAGAAATGGAGAGGAGTTATTCCATCTTCATTCGCTGCATTTACATCAGCTCCATTTTCTACCAAGAAAACTAGCAATGATATGTGGAAAAACCGAATTGCACTGAGAATAATATCAATTTTCGAACATTGTTGACATTGATTAATATGAAATATATCAAAATTCCCACTGCAAACAACCATTGACAAAACTTGATCATTTATCTCGAATTCATTCATTAATAAATACTTAAAACACTTGATTGAGCCAAAAAAAACAGCAAAAGATAAAAAATCAAGATATTTTGGCTTATAACTCCATTCAAATGGACTCCATTTGGCTTCTTGTTTCAGAATGTTAATATTAAGCAAGTCATCTAATGAATCATATTTTAGATAAAACTCAATACTTGAAGGTAAAAAACCATACTCTATAAGTTGATCTATATCATTCGGGCTATCTAAAAAGGATTTCTCAATACGAAAAGGTATGTCCTTGCTTTTAATAAAACCCTCGAAATTATCGATCTCTTTATGAAAATAATAAAATAGTATGAAAGCGTTCTCTCCTAAAGAGAATGGTTTGATTTCTTCATAAGCAAAAACACCTCTCTTATACAATTTGTAAATCAAAACAGGGCATTCATTAGATTTCTCTAGTATTCTTCGACGAAAGGTTTCAATCTGGCAATAATCAATTGCTAATCTAACAGCTTTTTCAAGTTTATGAGGACGAATCTTTGGCAACATAACAATTCGATCAACAAAAAACTCTTCATCATTTGTTATTATATCAATTTCATCTCCAAATAGGAATTGTTCAAATTGTCTTTTTGCCTCCAATAATTTTGGATATTTGAACATCAATAGGAAAACATTATTCTTGATGGCATTGACATCTATGAGTATAATGAAAAGTCTGTTATTCATTGTTGGTGAAATGAATTAAGGGGCATCTTGAAGCAATTAAATCTTCTCCCAAAATGAGAGAATTGTGTCATAATAAAATAAATTAATGAATACATATCAGAATATATAGAGAATAATTTTCGAATTTTGTTTATTTAGATTGTCCCAAATAAGAAATCAAAAAAGAAATCATACTAAAGGGCAAATAACGAAAGTATACAAAGCACTGGAACCATCGATGACCGTGTAATTGTTATGCATGTGGGACAATGATGTGTAATAGTTGAACAAAGAAGTTCTGTATGCAAATAGCACAAAAAACTGGGCGGATTTGTGGAGAATTTGACATTAATCCTAGTAATCACATAGTCTCCATTGTCAAATTTATTCTCAAAAAATGAACAATTAATCAGTGTACATGTACCTGGCCACCTACTATCTTTGGCTGTGATAGTTCCTGTATTCTTCTTGAAAATATAGTTAATCAATCGATGATTAGTGGTGTCAACTAGGTATATCAATGCACTAGAAGCTGTATTGTTTATCATATTGATGTAAGAACTATTACCATTTGAATCAGGTCCTTGAAATCCGAAATTAAACTGACAATTCCGGTGATTTGCAATATGAATATATTTTGCTTTTTCAATGTCATCTGGTATAGAGAAATGGAAACCTGAATGATACTCAGCATAAGTATCTGTAGAGTTTGAAAATGATAATTGCTGCGATCCACTGGAAAGCTCAAAAACAATATTTTTACAAGAATAACCACAAAACTCCAAAGAGATTTGTTCACCAATTGGCTTTGAGCAATGAATAATCCCTACAGCATAGTCATTTGAAGAATCACACAAACTAAACGAAGATTTTCTAACAATTCCTTCGCTAACAATCTCGCTGAAACATATCGCACCAAAAGAACCAGACGCAGTGCATTGAGAAAACACACTTTTTTCACAATTCAATCCTGCTTGCGATCCAACCACAGAAATAGCTCCACCATTTCCACTGGAGTGAAGATTATAAAAATAGCAACATTGTACTTGATAAACCAGGTTTTGTATTACCAAAATAGGGGAATACAACATCATTATTATTTCTTTCAAAATAAGTATTGCCAAAAAAGTGAGTGATTCACTGATATAAAAATGAAGTACATTGTCTATATGGGTCTAAGTATTGATGGTTGTTATGCTGCTGCTGATGGGTCTATTGAATGGTTAACCTCAATTCCAAACGAATCCAAATCGGACTATGGGTTTGCCGAGTTTTTGGATTCAATTGATTGCATTTTGATGGGAAGGAAAACATTTGAAGTTGTTAAATCTTTTGATCCATGGCCTTATAGCAAAAAAGTATTTGTTTTGAGTAATTCTATATCAGAAATACCGACTTGTTTGGATGATAAGGTTGAAATAATACAGGGATGCATAGATAATGTGATTATTTCCTTTAAGGAGAAGGAATATAAAAGTATATATGTAGATGGAGGGCAATTAATCAAATCATTTATGGCGAAGGACATGATTGACGAAATGATACTTTCAACGGTGCCTATAGTCCTTGGGTCAGGCAAAAAGCTATTTGATGAACCTGTTGGCTTTCAACAATACCGTCTTTTAGCACATGAAGTGTTTCCAAATGGTATAATCAAAGCCAAATACCAGAAATTTCCGGCTACAAATCTCTGAAATGGATTTAGAATAAAAAAACAGGTTTTTAGTAATTCAATTCCCTTTTTTGGACACACAGCAGCAATTCTTTCGAAAAACTCAAATGTCGAATCTGTTTCGTGCTTAAAATACTCATTATGTTATATAATAATGCATTATAACTATTTATTTTTTGCAGATTTTATGGAAGAAGATGTTCATCATGAGGAAGATTTTATTGAGGAAGAAGACTTTTCTGGTATAACAGGGGTTTTCGAATATGAAAAAAAAGATATTCCAGCTGAGATGAAGTTCAAAAACTTGTCTATAGTTATTAAATTGAAATCAACAATAGTTGATTCCCATTTTAGGGTTGTAATTAATCTTGTTGGTGTACTAGAGCTTAAAATTATTCCCCATGCTTCCATCTTAGCTCTTCATCCCCCTGTAAACGTTGAAGATCCAGATTTACCAGGGATCCTGCTTATTACTTATATGGAGGATATATTTGAACCTTCATCATATCGAACTGCTTTTTTTACTGCAATAAGAAAAGATCTTGAGTCATTTAAAAAGGATGTCGAATTTGTTGTTCAATCAATGAAAAGAAGACTTAGTTTCAAAGGGCCAGATCTTACTCCAAAAATTAGTGAAAAAAGGAAAAGATCTATTTCATCTCCATCTGCTAACCCCAAGAAAAGGAAAACGCCAAATGTGTTTAAATTGGATGGTGTATCATCTATTGTTGATATGGCATACATTGAGTCCTTGAGGTACGCATTTCCAATTAGATTTAAGTATTTGCCATGGAAGCTTTTATTTTCAATGTCCAAAGAAGGAGTATCACTTGATACTCTGTTTTCGCGGACAAAGGATCACCTCCCTCTTGTTATGATTTTGCTAACTGATGACAAAACTCAAATTGGTGCTTTTTTGCCAATTGGGTTTAAAAAAACCAGAGGGTTTTATGGAACAGGCGAGACTTTTGTTTTCCGCTTTAATCCTCTATTAGATGTATATAAATGGAGTCGGAAAAACGAATTCTTTACGGCTTCTTCTACAAATGAAATATCAATCGGGAATTCCTCACAAGGAGGTGCAGCTATATATATATCCGAAGCAATGATGAATGGGTTTTCTGATCTCTGTGATACTTTCGATTCTCCTTGTTTAACAACAAAATCCCATTTCAGGATTATCAATCTTGAAGTGTGGCATGTTTATGTACCTGCTGAATAGATATGTTAAAAGATTTCATTATCATTTCATTTTTTTTCTCGTCTTAATGAACGATTCTGATCATCTGAAGCATTTGCATTATCTTTACGATGAATGTGGTATCTTTAGCGATTTTAATCTAAAAGCATCGATTCAAACGGCAGAAAAATATCTAATTTCTATGGTTGATCAACATCAGATATTTTTTATCGATGAAATCGTGAAACCTTTTTTGATAGGATTTCAAAATAACAGTTTAAAGATCAACCAAGTTTCAATTTCATATTTTAGACAACTTTTTCTGTCATCGTCACCAATGTTGTTAATTACACAAAACTGCTTTAATACAATTGTTGAAGGAATACTAATATATGAAAACAAAGATAATATAGCCATTAATAATGCATATATCGATCTTTGTGCAGTAATTAGTCAATCTTTTCTAGGGATGGTATTTCTTCATGGCGATATTTTGTCTCAATTTATCATCAAACTCTATAGGATTATTGATTGGACTAAAGATTCTAGTGCTATTAATGGTTTATCACAATCAATAGTTCATGTTTTTAGACAAATCTTCACTCAGAATGGTGAGGAGCTCCCATTTTTATACACGCGCAATCTAGAAGAACTATCAGTTGCACTTTCTCAATATACGCTATGGTCTTCTATGGTTGTCTTGAGTTCATGCCCATATTCTATTGTTAGACCTTCATTGATTGACTCAGATATATTCATTCTATTCAAAATCACATTGATGCTGTTTCCTAGTTTTAACGAAAATGCAATATATTGCTGTTATGAGTTTATATTATCATTTTTGTATTCAAATACCTACACATCATCTCATAGTTTATTCTCTGAATTGGTTTGCTCATATATTATGAAGATAAGTATACTTATTATCAAAAAGAATCGCTTAATTGAAAAATCAGCTAATTTAATCATCACATTGTGGGATAAATGCACAAATAATGAAATTGCTTGCTTGCTATCCTTGTTTTTAGATGGAGTTATCCCTATGATTGTTTCGCAAAAAACACATCATCAAAGGAAAGCATGTATGATTCTGAAAAGGATAACAAGTACACCTGAATTGATTAATGATATACTATTAATAAATCAGTCTCGAGATATGATCATATCATTAATTGGGAGTTTATGTAGTTTGGTTGAACATGCTCAAGACACAAGTATTACAGTAAGGGCTGCAACATCATTACTTGGGGTACTAGGTAATGTTTTTGGTTCAATCTTTAATACTTCAATAGATTCGTTACCAAAAAATCAAAAAATTGAAGTTAAGGAGATGAATTCTATAGGAGATTATTTAGCAATTCTTCATCAAGATCCTGTGGAAACAATGAGATTAATGATAAAAAATAAAATAATATCTAATAATCCTGAAACACTTGCAAAATTTATACAAAATACATCTTCAATTGATAAGAAATCCAAAGGATTATTGATATCATCAATAAGCCGTAAGGTACTAATATCTTACTTGTCTTTTTTTGATTTCGGAAATAGAGACTTTTATGATTCTTTTTATTCCTTTTTTTCTCAAATTATTCCTCCATCCTCAGCCAAACTTATTGATATTCTCTTATGCGCATTCTCTTCAAAATTCTTTGATTCGAATCCAAAAATATCTGAGTCGGAGTTTTCTATATACTCATTGTCTTTTTCTGTGTTTTGCTTAGTCAATTCAATACAATCAAATAATGAAGCTTCAATTATTCTCTTTGATTCTTTTGTGGGAAGTGTTAATACCTATGAAAGTTGCAATTCTTTTCCCCTGAGTTTTCTTAAAGGTATATATAACAACGCTATTTCGAAACCAGCTTTTGCATACTTTAGTTTACCTATTCTCTCAACCCATGCTCTTATTCGAAATTCTGTTTCTGATTTAAAATATATTGAATTACCCATTACATCTTCATTAACAGCTTTTTCTAGAATAATTGATAAAGGAGAACAGTGTAGTATTATCGCAATCAAGGGTATCAAAACATGTCTACAAGCATCTTTTCGGTTATATCTTGAGGAGAATATTCAACAAGGAATTATGATCTTTGTCAATACCAAATTCGAAAAAGAGCTGTTTTCTACAATAGTTAAAAATGCATTTCATATCCGAGGTATCTGGAAGTTCGTTTTAGAATGGTTAGCGGATGAACTCAAAGATAACTTTGATAATACTTTATTTGATGAACTTCTGGTATCATCTGGAATCATGAATTATGAATCAATTATTGATTTCACTACATCGTATATTGAAATAACCAAAAAGCAAGTTTTTGAAATACCAAACGATTTATCTCTTCTTCTAAAATTACCTGATTTTGTCATATGGAATATGGAACGACCGCTGTTTCATTGGGTAAAAATATGGTCGTTAATCGGATCAATGTTGTCAACCATTGGTTCATCTCGTGATTCTCATTTAGCTGAGGTTTCAATCGATTTACTGAAGCAATTGACTCTGAAATTCCTAAAAATCAGAAAGAATTCATCTTTCAAATGCCAGTTTGATTTTATGAGTCCATTTTTCCTAGTATTTGAGAATCAACAAAGCCAAATAATTCGGAAACAAATATATGATTGTTTATCTTTACTAATTATTGAACATGGTAATAACCTCCTAATTGGATGGGATATTATTTTCCAAATAATGAGGCAAGCTGCTCTAGATTCTATCTTGATTGAAGAATCATATGCATTATTGAACTCAATTATTGATATTTCATTTTCTTTTTGGAAGAAACATTTGGTACATCTATTAAGTGTTGTTGTTTCGTTTTCTGAGAATTGCAATAATAGCTCTTTTTTAAATATTTTTTTCAAGATATGTTGTATGAAATCGTTCGATAATGAGGATTATCTCATTTCTTTAATTGAAAGTATTGCATCATGCTTGAGAAACAGATGTCACAAAAATGATGATGAGATAATAACTCTCCTTACAAAAGTTGTATCTTACCATATTAATAATAAGCAAATTTTTACAAATAGAGTCTGGGAATCACTGAGTATTGATATTGTCAAACTGATCCTGTCTCAAGATGGTCCATTCGAAAAAGCATATGAATTTATCAAATTGGTGTTTTTTGGTAAAAATTCCAATTTCAATTACTCTTATGATATACTATATCGAACAATTTCTGATATCTCAATCAGAATTCCAAACTATTGTGGTATCCTATGCACATTACTTGATGAGGCAGTTATAGAAATATCAGTTGTGAAAAGCTCGATTGAGAAATTGTCTTCCGTATTATTTAATAATGAATCATTTTTCGACTATTTTTCATTATGCTCAAGAAAATATTCAGATGACAAGGATACAATGAGTTTCATCCTGGAAAGCGGAGAAAAAATCCTTGAGAAGCTTAAGACTCTTGATCACCGGAAAGCATACATCCTGTTTTTTAATATATTATTTGATCTTTCCAAGAAAAACAGCAAAGAGGGTACAGAAAAGCTCTTTAACCAGATTGTTAATTATTATCTTGAAAACATTAACGAAACCCTAGAACAAGAGATTTTGAGATCTTTAGAATTCGTGGTTATATCCAAAGGAACAAAACAAAGTATTGCAAAACTGATTATGTGTGAATCCCTAAAAATAAGGGAAAATCTTGTAATAATAATAGAAAAAAGCCTATAGTATCACCAAATCATTGCGGTGACACCACACAACATTTGTTTCATTCGAGATTACCACCTTATCATCCCTGGTTTCTCCGATATACTTATATCGCTCTCCTTCATACTTAACATCATCACCAGGCTTAAACTGTATTCTAATAAATGTTTGTTCAAAACTGGGACCCTTTGGCGAATAGTACCTCAACTGGGGATAATAATTCATTCCGATTGCTTTACAAAATAATCGCCGCAAGCACTTTTTCAATGTATTTTATTTTATCGTTTTTCATTGAAATTTTATGGTTCGGTTATCAGTTTGTGTTGAAGATGTTTTTGTTGTTTTCTCCTTTGTGTTTTTCGTTGAGGCCAGTTATTTTAATTCCAGGCCTTTATGGATCTAATCTTTATGCCACCTACGATGATTTTTCCCGTCATTGGTACTGTCCAAAGAAGTTAAACAATGATATTATATGGGTTAACCTTAAATATGTAATTCCACCCACATACAATTGTTTGTTTGAGATGATGGCGTGCCAATATAATACTGATACTAAAACCATTGAAAGCCAGCCTGGAATCAAAGTTGACGTTATTGATTTTGGTGGAGCTGAAGGTGTGTCATATGCCGATAAAGGTATTGCTGGTCATCATTTCTTTGAATCTTTCGGTCCTCTTTTTGATTACCTAAAAGGCAAAGGGTATACTGTTAAGAAAGACCTTTTCGGAGCTCCTTATGATTGGAGATTGGCAATGGCAGGGATTGAAAAAACACTATTCCCTAAGCTTAAGGCCCTTGTTGAAGAAGCTTACCAAAAGAATAATAATATGGCTGTTGTTATTCTTGGATACTCATGTGGTGGTTTTGTTCTTCAGAGGTTCTTCACAACATATGTGACTCAACAATGGAAGGATCAGTATATTTTCAAGACAATTCTAATGGCTCCTGCATTTGCTGGTTCGTCTGTAACGCTTGATGTTGCATGGAAGAGATATTTCCCCATGTTACCCTTTATTCATAATGATATTATTACCAAATCTGTTGAGAATACCCCTGTTCTTCATGCTCTGTTTCCCAATCATGTTGTTTTCGGCAATGATCCGATTGTTATCGGTCCAAGCGGAGAAAAAATTATTGCTTCCCAAGTTCCCAAGTTTTTGATTGATAATCAAAAAGTAACTGGAACATCAATAGATATGATGATGCAAAATGTTGAAATATCTAAGATTGAACCCAAATTTATTGGTGTACCAACATATATATTATACAATTCTGGTGTCGACACACCGAAGACTCTTGTCTTTAACAAAGGGTATGGTGAAGATCCTGATACTCTTATGACGCCAGGTGATGGAACAGTTCCAGCTCAAGGTCCAGAATATGTGTGCAACAAATGGAAATCTGATAAATTCGCAATATTGTGTCATGATCTGAAACAAGGAGGTGATGATTTCAACCATGAGGGAATTGGTACAAACCCATATGTACATGACCTTATATTTAAGGCAATTATAGATTCAAAGGGAGCCAAAGACTGGATAAATAAGAAAGGAACATCTTTTGTTACTTCACCCCTCGTTAAAGTAACAAATAACACATATGTGATAGTACAATAAATATCATCCTACTTTCATTGTCACCTTTTATATATAATCATTCTAAATCTTATGGATGAATCAACTGATTTGCACAATCACCCAAATAATAATGATCAGTTGCACGCTCGAATATCTGCATTTATTGATTTATTAAATAGTTTTTCGGATTATTCGATCCAAAACGGATTATTAGAATCAATTAGTAACGAGTATAAATCTTTTTTTGATTTTTATAACTCCATAACTCAAGATATAATAAATATGGCTATTTTGAGATTAATACAAGTGATAAAGAAAGAAAACTATAATGAAGAATTGCTTTCATTATTCACAAATTACGCATTTGATTGCGAAAAAAATATTAAAATTCTTAATCCAACCGTTTTATCGGAAAAGAAAGTGTTAAGCATATTAGGAACTAAAAGTTTGCAAGGTATTTGCATTGAAAACATACCCATTTTGCATTTACACATGATCCATATCCTTTTTAATGAGGATTTCTTTTTGAATCTGAAAACATGCCCCCTTAATGATCAAAAATTGAATTTGATAGTTCGTTTAATATATAAAATTCTTCCATTTTTGCTCGATACTCCTTGCATAGCACTGATTAAGTATATTAAGATGATTATTTTAGCAAACTGGGGTTCTGTTAATGCTTCTTTCTCTCAAATTTTTAAGTTTTTTGTTGATTTTTCTTCGCATCTCTCAGAATCCATTGATAACATCTTCTCCAACCTAATAATAGAGCTTGAAAAGAAGTATGATGAGATTCCAGAATTATTATTGAAAGATTTAATTACTATTGCTTTATCTGGTCCAATATCAAACAACAATCCAATATCAAAAGAGTTCATATTGTCAAATATTAAAAAAAGCAGTGATCATTCAATCCTGCATTCATTGTATACTATTATCATACAAAATGCTTCCAGGCTAAAAATATGTCCAAACGAATCATTAGTATTATTATCTCATGCACATTCAATGAATATTGAATGTGCAAATTGTATGATAAGCATTTTATCTCTAACAAAAGAAAATTTAGACACAGTTGCAGTTAATATATTATCACGAGGAGTTTTTAGTACGGATCTTCATATTTTTTTAATAGAAAAAACTGAAGATGTTGCGATAGTTGATGTTCTTTTTTGTCAGCTTTTGGATGTTTTACCAAATTCTTCATTTAATTTAAAACCAGGGGAAGTATTTTTTTCGTTGTTTCAGAAGTATATTTCTTGTGCTTCAGGCTCTTCTTTTTTGAATCTAGGAAAAGTATTATTGATGATTCCTGATTCAACATCGATTCAAATGTTTATTGAGAAGTCTTTTGAAAACTTTCCATTTTCTTTAGGTCTCGAGAATATATTAAAGAGCTTATCTAAAGTAATGAATAGCCATGAAAGTGAAAAGGCAATAATTAGTGCAATGGCCTATTTGATAGAATCTATTGGGAAAGTTTTATACAACAAAGTATCATCATCTCTCTGCTCCATTCTATCAAATTGGATATTAGAATCGAAATCTTTCCCCGAAAATGTGGTTTTTAATATGCTAATGCAAATAGATTATTTTGATTTTCCCCTGTATTTTTTTGAAATTATTGACTCTGTTAATAAAAGGACATCAAATAAAAATCAATTCCGTAATTTGATTCAAAAAATGATCAATGATACTGTTCCAAGATCAGCTTCAAGATGGTTAATGAAATTGTGTTTTTCTGCTTTTGCGGAAATTAAAAAAAGTTTTGAGACAGTTCTTGATTCATTTGAAAATAATATATTAGGGGAACATTCGGCCAATGTCATAAGCATGGTAATATCTCTCACTGAATATGAATCAGATTTTTTTAGAATTGGAGAAAAATTTCTTGTTTATCAAAATGTAGAGTTTTTGTATGAAAAAAAAGTCTACTCTATTCCAATATCTTTCCATCCATTTCATACAACTAAAAGATACTATGCAGAGATTTCCAAAGTTATAAAAAAGCCACTCAACCGGTTTATATTAAGTCACAATGATGGTTTCCAAGAAGAAATAATAAAACCTGGTCATCCATTAACAGAGCATCTTCTTAGTACTATTTCCTGCAAACATATCAAAATTACTATTCTTGATAATGATGAATCACAAATAGATACGTCATATTCTCGATCCGATTTTATCTCGTTATTAATCAAGAGTGACATCTTGAAGACTATTTACACAAATATATCAGGTTATAACAATGAATCAGACACAATTTTTTTACTTTTTGAGCTACTTGATATTCAATACTCATCAGAAAATGCATTGTCTGATCTTCACTCTTTGAATAGCAGGCAGTTTTCCTTATCAAATGACTATCTGAGTTCCCCAAGAATACTCCCTTTTTTCCTAAATCGGATTAGTAGTATGGAATTCATACCCATTGATTTTATTGAAGAAGTTTTATTGGTTTTATCACAGTCGAACATGGATCCCGTAGGGTTGTTTATCGGATGTGGATCTTTGCAACGTATCAAATCTCGTTTTTCGTTTTCTTCAAGAGTTTTAATAAGGTGTCTGATTCAATGTCCCATTATCATCCTTAGGGAAACTGTTAGGTATTTATCCAAAAATATCCCAGAAGATACAATAGTATCATTAATACACTTTACTACAATTTCTTCTAATAGACCTCACTCGAAGCAATTTTTTGAACTGGCATCTTCTTACAAGATTAGTTCTAGTATTTATGATATTGCTTTTCGTGATTTAGTGCAATTCGAAATGTCGCATTATTCGGAACCTGATGAAACATACATTTCCTTGCTAAATTTGATTTCCATAAATCAAGAAAACATTGATATAGTTTATTCAAGGTTGTTTTCGCCTCCTCAATGCATGCTGCCTCATAAACCTTTCGCTCATACTCTTGAGTCGAGAAATGCTTCATATTCATTTTTAATTAAGACTAATAGGAGTGATATTCTTTTTATGTTGTCATCAGATCACGATATTCATGTTTTAAAACCTTTGTCTCTTTCTGATGATTTCACTTATCATGGGCATAATCCTATAGAAGGGGTTGGTTCTACACCATTACAAGCTATTCTTCAAGTTATAATAGGTGTGAGCAAGTTTTTTTCTTTTATTGTTACTCTTAAACCTGAGAGGCTTTCATCTTTTGGGAAATGTTTCCGTAAATTTACTGCAAAAGTTAGGTATTCTAGGAATAGAACTACGTCTTTAACAAGAATTGCATCTAAGTATCCCCAATTTGGATCATTGGTTAGGTTGTCACATCATAGTTCAATTGTTGCACTTGTCACTCTACTTGATCATGAATTGGCTCCGATTTCAATAATTCGATCTTTATTTTCTTTACAAATTGAGAAATCAAATAGTAATATGCAGTGTCATTGTCAAGATTGGTTCTTTTTGTCACTTGATGTAGTTGGTTTTAATAATATAAGGGATTCAATGCTATCTTTTTTATCAAAACATGTTGTGAAACAATGGCCAAAGGTATTGGTTGTTGATTTGAAACGGTTTAGTGATAATGGAGTGAAATATACCCATGAGTTTTCGTTCCCTATTCACTTAAGTGATGACTTTCTCCCAAATGACTATACCTTATGTGGTGTTGTTGTCCATGATGGTGAATCATCTAATAATGGTAGGTATTTTGCTCTCTCATCTGGAGATGACAAAGAATGGTATACATGTTACCATGACTCAATTGAATACTTTGATATTTCTGATCTAAGTATGTGGGCTTTTGGAATTCCTGATGAAAACTCTTCTCCAGGATCTTCAGTATATACAGCAGTTCTATTATGCTATGTTAATGATCCAAAACCTTCCATAATCGAAATTCCATCGGATTTATCAACAAAAATTGATAAGAAAAACAGCTTTTATTGGAATACTAGATTATGCTTCAGCCATCAATACTTAGAATCAGTTCTTAAAATATCTACTGTTTTCGATAGTAGTAATGTGAAATTTCTCCTTGATATTTTTTTTAATGTTGTAATCACTGTTGAAAATGAGTTCCCCATGTGGGAAAAATGGTTTAATGATGTTATCTTGCAGCATCCAGAAAGATTTTGTCTTTTCTGGGATTATTTGATTACCAAAATTGGAATACCAAGAATAATGATAAAGATATCAGATTCTGAAGCTGTGTCTGATTTGATATTTCGACAATTAAAAGCATCATATCTGGCGTTTCCTGAAGTTCGTTCATATGTTAAAACCTTAATTAACCATTTGAAAAAGGGTTATTCTGAATATGGGCTCAAATTTGTCTTTAAGGTGATTCATCTTTTAGTTGAAAATGATTATTCAGATTTCAATGGTATCATCGTTGCTTTGAGGTCTTTAAATTTTCTTGGATCTGAATCATTGATTTCTCAAGTATCTGATACAGTAATTCTAACAATTGGATTGCTATTTGAAAAAATCAATGAATTCTATCTTGATGAAAGTCACATTTCTGTGTTATACGAAGAGGTATTTCTAACACCATTTATAGAATCTTATTCTGAGTGGATTTCTGATGATTTAATATCCCCTATTATTCATTACTTGGATAATAATCATCCTGATATTGTTTCGACAATTCGAAAAAAAGTTAATAGAATTAAATCTTGTGATCAGATGATACTTTTGAGTGAAGCTCAATTCTTCGATACTATTAATATTATTTCCAAAAAGTTGTTTAATAAAATGAAACAAGAAAGAGATGAGATTTATCACTCTTTAACCAAGTTTTATCATCCTGGTTCAGTTCCTACATTTTCATTTTATATGATTAGTCTCATTCCAAAAGCCTTGTCAGTTATGTCCAAAACACCAATTAGAATTGAACATTATATTGACATTTTATGTCAACTTAGTATATCTTCACCTCACTATTTCATACCATATCTTCCACAATTGTGCTTAATGTTTGATTATTCATCTCCTTCATGTATCGAAGATCATATATTTATGACAGTTTCATCAATATTGTCCATTCTTCCAGATCCTATTAAATCATTACCTACTACTACCTTGACTAAGATTTTAGCGAGTAACAATGTCTCAGATAGTGCTTTTATTATTCTGAAAACACTTGGACCATTGGCTAATGATTCTGTGTTATCATCTGCATGTGCATCACATGCTCTCTCCCACGAATTTAACAAACAAAGTGAAATTTTCTTAATCTCACTTGAACAAGGACTCATCCCAGCCGAATTCGAGGTTCCAAACTATTCTAAAGATATTTCAAACCTGAATCTAGCGAACCAATTATAC
>Ga0209639_1001380_pt1 | contig 24671 bp, 24 predicted proteins | sample EPASupsiteHSE605_FD_187268 | JGI IMG/M metagenome (GOLD analysis project Ga0209639, IMG submission 187268) | Bioremediated contaminated groundwater from EPA Superfund site, New Mexico - Sample HSE6-05 (SPAdes) (version 2) | ecosystem: Environmental > Aquatic > Deep subsurface > Groundwater >...
ATCCTCAAGTTCACATTCCGGACCTTGGCTCCAATTTAACAGGACAAATATGATGTTGGTGTCCAATATAATCAGAAATTCGGAACGAGGGTCCGGAGTAAGAAATTAGAGGTACTTTCATGCCAAATAAGTTGGGAAATTTCAACTTCCCATGCTTCTTATTATTCAGAGTTAGTCCATTATCTGGTTAATTTTGCTGTAAAAATCTATTATCACTTTTGTTGCCTCGCTTTCCATGTTCAGCTGGAAAGTTCGGATTTGCTTACCTAGTGGTTTTTCTCGGACAACACCTGACACAACCAAAGGTGTAATAACCCTTGATACGCTGGCGTGAGATAATCCGGTTTCTTCAGCTATTCCTGAAAGATAGGTTGGTTCGTTCTGGTTTTCGATCAGATTTTTAAGGACTGTCATCTGTGCGGTTTTTCCGAAGATTTTTTCCATTGGATCCATTGATATCATCTCAGAGGTGGCTATTCTCTATAAGTGATTTTCAGTCCCAATAACTATCGACGGTTAATAAACTTACTCCTCATTGAATAGAATTGGTTTTGCAATGAGCTCGTTAATATAAACTGGCGGATACTTTACGGTAGTAATGGAAGGGATTTGAAGTAGATTATTATACATATAGAGCTGATCCCAAAACCCACTTTATCGTCAACTGATTTTGATTTTAGGACTTCTTTCATGATCAGAAACTTAGAAGAACTAACGAAAGAATAAATTTTTTCTATCGATGCTTCAAGGGCCCATTGATACGTTTTATGAGATTCTTCAGTTCTTTTCCATAAGGTTTTCTCATTATAAACGCCTTCAAATACAAATAGACAAATTAAAGACATTTTTGTTAATATTCGAAATATTTATTTTGAATCTGCTTTAGATATATATATGTATTTCTAAATTTTTATAGATTCTATAATAAAAAAATAAATATTACTATTTTTTATTGTATGTTAAAAGAAATTACTTAACGTTTTAAGTGATGAAGTCAATTCCTGGAAAAACTAAAATCGATTCAAAAAAGCCGCTCAAAATTATAATATAGGGATAGGGATTTTTGGTTTGAGCAGGTAGTGGAAACAAGAATCCGAAGTACGTCAATCAATACGTATATGAGATCCACTAAAACAAGGATTGAAACACTGGGATACAAACTCAACAGCGCCCGCAACGGTTGCGAACAAATTCCGACCTTTCACTTCTAAAAATAAAAAATAAAGCGTTTTTTTGCATTTTCAATGCTTAATCGATTACCGATCATAAATCGTAGCAATTTTTCAATTGGGAATAAATCGTTATTCCCGCTTCTTATGATCTTATTCCGTAGTCACTCCGTCGAATTCCGCTTCATTGGCTTCGGCTTCTTCCTTCGTGGCGCGCACGATTCCATCCTTGTGATGCGCCGGCGAATAGATCGTATAGAGTTTCAGATCCTCCGTTTCCGAAGTGTTGATGACATTGTGCTGCGCGCCAGCCGGCACCACCACCGCAAACCCGTCACCGACTTCATATTCGTTGCCGTCAATTACACACTTCCCCTGCCCTTTCTCAAAACGGAAAAACTGGTCGTTTTCCTCGTGCACTTCCATCCCGATTTCTTCCCCGGGCTTGAGGCTCATAAGTACCAATTGGCTGTGCTTTGAAGTATAGAGTACCTTGCGAAAATTGCCATTTTCCAAAGTGGCCTCTTCGATATTAGTAGAAAATCCTTTCATATACTTTTAATTAACGATTAATTGTATATAGAATTATTCGAGAGCAAGATCCACTAAAACAAGGATTGAAACACCATTTCGAATTTCTGTTTCAGTTATCCGGGCAAAAATCAAGCATAGAGGGATTGAAACTTATTTATTATCTTTTTGTCTGTTGCGGTTTTAAGTGCCATAAGGACTATAAAAACAGGAAGTTCTATATATCGGAAATAGAACAACATTAAAACGAAACCCTATGCACGAAGCTGAAAAAGTAGATCGTGTAACTATTTAACATATTAAAATCGTGTGATCCACCATGCCCAGAAAATACACCAACAAAACAACCCGCTTCATCCTACATGATGACGGCACGTTCGACGTTTATATAAATAAAAAATTCAAAGAATGCGGACTCTACGAGGAAACCCTAGACACTGTAAAATTAAACTATTTTAAACATTCTTCAATATTCCAAAAAGAAGAAGGATGTTTAATTTCTGAGAATTGCAGAATTTGGATAGAGGACAGAATAATTAGTGTTCCTGGCGGTATTCTTAATAATGGAGTGTTCATAGCTAACCGTGATAGTGGGAGTACTACCTAAAAGATGTTGAAGGAAAGAAGAAGGAAGACTGAAAGTCAAAATCAGGTTTTAAAGGGATTGAAACTGATCCCCAAAATTTCTTTCATCATATTTTTTTCAGACGAATCCATTTCTGGAATTTTTTGACTGAGTTGAAAAATATAGTTTTCTGTCTGAGTTGAAAAATATAGTTTTCTGTAAAATATAGTTTTCTGTATTACTACAACATACTTCGTTTACGTCAGAATACACATCTAGCAATCGAAGGACTTTTTTTCTAATCAGTAAACGTTGATCTGGAGTTCAGTTATATACGTTACGAATTATTTTGAATATTTACTCTGATTCGAGAGCAAAATCCATTAAAACAAGGATTGAAACAAATGGAAAGACTTATTTCATCTGTAGCTGTCGTTATTCGCGAGCAAGATCATTAAAACAAGGATTGAAACATACTACGCTTTCGAGTCCCTGTCGTCGAGCTGGTCCCAGCACGGGTGACGGTCCGGGCCGATTTGTCGCGATGGGCCCGGGGACTGCCACGAAGAGCCGCCGCGTGATGATACTGGAGCTGCACCGTGTGTATTTGCATACTGCCTTACTATAGAAATTGTATAGAAACAGCTTAAATAAAATACTCTTTGAGCGATAAATATGACCGAGAAGATCAGCTATCTTGATGGGCTGCGCGGTATAGCTGCGATTAATGTTATGATAATGCATTTCTTTGTCATATTAGCTCCGGCGATGGTCTACGGAAATAAGTTGCCATCGCATTTCGGAAACCTTGAACAAATTTTTTCGAGCACACCACTGGGATTAATTGGTGCAGGTAACTTTTCAGTGTGCATCTTCTTCGTTCTGAGCGGCTACGTATTAACTCAAAAATATTTTAAAACGAGGGATAAAAACAGAATCATAAGCAGTGCAGTGCGTCGATATATAAGACTGGTTATTCCAGTATTAGCAGCAATAATGTTGTCGTTCTTATTATCATCAACCGGATTATTCCATTATTATATTGAAACTATAATGATTTCTGCAAATAGTAATTACCGCAACTACTGGACCTTTACCCCAAATATCATCGACGCGGTTAAACAGGCGATGTGGGAATCGTTTTTTGTAGGTGGTGACATCTACTACAACCCGGTTTTATGGACGATGAAAATGGAATTTTATGGGTCGATGCTCGTTTTCGCAATAGCATTACTGTTCGGATCGCTACGCAACCGCTGGACATTCTACCTTGCCGCAGCCGTGCTTTTCTTCAACTCTTACTATCTGGCTTTTATAATAGGAATGGTATTCGCCGACACGTTCGACAATAAGACGCCGGCATTTAAAACAAGTAATAAAATAATATTGTTTATTATACTGATTTCGGGATTGTTTCTCGGGTCGTACCCTATAAGCACTGTGACAAACGATTCTTTATATGGGTTTCTCAATAATGGCCTTTTCCAAACACCAAAAATGACCTATCATATTATAGGCGCCGGCATGATAATGTATGTCTTATTGAACAGCCGATGGCTGCAAAACTCTTTTTCTTCCCCCTTGCCGGTGTTCCTCGGAAAAATATCCTACTCTTTGTACCTGATACATTTCCTGGTGATAAGCAGTTTCACCTGTGAATTGTTCCTAGTCCTGTACCCGGTATTATCATATGGAGCAGCTGTTTTAATTTCATGTGTCTTGTCGTTATTATTAATAATACCATTGAGTTATCTATTTTATAGGTATATCGACATGGCAGGCGTAGAATTCTCGAAGATTGTTTATAATTGGCTGGTCAATTCTTACATATCCAGCAGTGCCGGATACATAAAAAAACAATATCTTTCGAGCGCTATTTTTACAATATATAATAAACTATTCAAATAATTCAAATTATATATTGTTGCTACGTGATAAAATTCTCTGGCGTGCGGATGCCTACCAGGCTGTTGGAACGATTGTATTAGAAAAATTCGAGAGCAAAATCCATTAAAACAAGGATTGAATCTTATTCCTGCTCCTTTGCTCTGTCAGCTTCAGACTGAAGGTACGCTGACATCATTTCTGTTAATTTTGTACCTGTATTTCCGTTGCTAGACTTCTTTAGTCTCGTGATATCAGAGTAATTGCCTGCAGTATAATGGCTTAGAGCATCTGCCACCTTCTTTAACTCTATACCCGTTATCTGCAATCTCTTTGCAGACAAAGACATTAGATATGCCAAATAACGACTCCAATATCCTGTAGTTCAAAAAATTAAATTTATGATATGCCTGTAGCTATTTACATCATCCAAGCCTATCCCGTTTTCATGATAGAGTCCTATTATTTGAGCTGCAGGGAAAAAAATCGTTTTTATAGGACTTTAGAGAGCATTCCCCGGATTAAGACTTGGCAAAAATGGTCCTAAGATGGTCATTTGCCAGGCCAATTGCGCTGCAGGTTGCAGGTGTGCCCGCAAGCGGGTTTAGCATCACGAAATCGTGTATAGTTCCCAGGTATCGAACAGTTGTAACATTGACACCGGCTTGAATCAGTTTGTGAGCATACGCCTCGCCCTCGTCGCGAAGCACGTCATTTTCATCAGTGATGATAAGAACTGGCGGCTGTCCCTTGAGCTGGTCGATCGAGGCCTGCAACGGGGATACTGTTGGCTGCTTACGCGCTTCTTTGTCGGGCAAATAGTTATCCCAGAACCACTTCATAGCTTCACGGGTAAGCCAGATATCGGTTGCAAACTGCTGATAAGACTGGGTATCGAAATTAGCATCAGTCACAGGATAAAAGAGCACCTGATAATCGATTTTCGGACCACCCCGTTCTTTTGCCAGCAGTATAACAGCTACTGCCATATTTCCGCCTACGCTATCTCCAGCCACGGCTAACCTTGAAGGATCCAGGCTGAGGTTTTTCCCGTTCTCTGCAATATATTTTGTCGCAGCGTATGCTTCTTCTATCGGTGTCGGGTATTTCGCCTCGGGAGACGGTGTGAAATTGACAAATACGACCGCGGCGTTGGCTCCATTTGCTATTTCCCTAACCAGTCGGTCATGCGTATCTTTGTCTCCGAGCACCCAGCCGCCGCCATGGAAGTACATAACGATTGGCAAGGTCTCTTTGTTTCCTTTTGGCCTGATAATTCTAATCGAAACTTGGCCCGTAGGACCGACTGGGATGTCGAGATCCTCAATATCTGCAGAGAGTTTCGCCACTTCCGTAGTAGCTTGTAAATCGTCAAGAACCTTGCGTGCGTCTTTCGGTGAGAGTTCGTAGATTGGCGTTCCACCCTGCTTGTTTATTTTTTCTATAAATGCTCTGGTCGTTGGTTCGAGCAAGTCGATTGCTTGATTCATAGATAAATCCTCCCATGCGATAATTTGACAACCAAACTGGTTTCTATCTGGTTATTGTGTTACTTGATTGCTGTAGCATTTTGCCGTGGCATTTGCAGCATCCGTTATCAGCCTGGCGACCTCACCTGGGTGTGAGACCAAAGAGGCGTGACTGGCAGGTATCGAGACAACTTCCCTGGCTCCTATGCGTTCTGCCATAAAGCGCTCCAGTTCGGGATTGACCATCCTATCGTCCTCTGAGATCAGATACCAGGAGGGCTTGGACTTCCAGGCAGCCTGGGTGACTTTTTCACCGAAAACACTTGCCGAGAGCGGCTTTTGTACTGAGGACATGACCCGGGCTTGAGCAGGATCGACATCCTGAGCGAACGATTCCGGAAAGGCCTTTGGATCAACCCATAAGAAGCCCTCAGCATCAGGGCGAAGGTTCACCTGGCCGGATGCAGCTGGCATTCGTCCATTGAGTTCACCGAGGACTTCTCCTTCGTCGGGTGCATATGCGGAAATATAAACTAATCCGGTAACATTTGATGCATTAGCTCCCGCCACAGTTATCACCACCCCACCATATGAGTGACCGACAAGGATTGTGGGACCGTTTTGCATAGCTAATACACGACGTGTTGCTGCAACGTCATCAGCTAGCGAGGTCAAAGTGATCTGTACAGCTGTGACGTTGTAACCTTTTTCCTGAAGCAGCGGAATGACCTTGCTCCAGCTTGACCCATCAGCCCACGCGCCGTGCACCAGGACAATGTTTGGATTGGATCGGTTGTGCCTGAGCATTCATTAAAGCAATACTTGCTACGAAAATAATCGCAGATATAACAGCCGATAAGTATTTCTTTGTCATCAAAATCCAGCCCCACTCGTCATAAGCTGAGCGACCATAGTAGAAATCATAATAATATATCATAAATAATAGGCGAACCGATCAATCCCCATATTGAATGGCAGCCTTTATCCTGCGGTCGTCCACTAATTGATGTTCCACTAATCGATGTTTAAATCCCTAAATGTGAGATATGTGTTATATTCACAGCAATAATAGTAAACCCACGAATTAATCACGCTTTTAAAAACAAATTAAACGCATCTTGTCAGTTTATGAAACGTTGAGTTTTACAATGACTATGACTTACAATGACTATGACTTACAATGACTATGACTTTTTAAATTATTTGATTCACATATTCTTCACACTTTTATTTTTAAATTAGTAAATTTAAATTTTGATTGTTGGCGAGTATAATACGTAGGTTACTGTGGCGAGTATATACGTAGATTACTGAGAAATATATAAATTAAGTAGAATAAATTTTCCTTATGATTAATGATTCTGGAAAATAGGGACAACATAAATTAAGAAAGCACTTGCCCTTTTGCTCTAAGCTTTTACCCGCTGCTTTCAAAAACCCTGTCGCAGGGCAAAGCTTTATTAGCTGCCGTGAAAAAAAAATCATTTCAATTAATATTCATATTTTTAATAAAAATTTGGGGAGATTTGAAGTAAATCATCAAGGGAGTGAAACGCATGATATATACCTATCTAAACCCGAAAATAGCCCTTATGGGGGCTGGCTGCGTAAAAGAAATCGGCAAGCAGGCAAAAGAACTTGGAGGTACGAAAGCCCTTATAGTTTCCGGCAAAACCAGGCATGGAGAAGAGCTTGCAGGAGATATCTTGAAAATCCTTGAAAACGCAGGGCTGAAAGCAGTAATCTTTGCCGGAGCAGAGCCGAACCCCACTGATAGTTCGGCTATGGAGGGAGCAGAGATCTACAGGAAGGAAAATTGTGACATGATCGTTGCTGTCGGAGGGGGAAGCCCGATGGACTGTGCAAAGGCAGTTGGCATTGTGGCTAAGAACGGAGGGAAGATTAACGACTACGAAGGCATCGGGAAAGTTACGAAAGGAATTCCTCCGCTCATTACTGTAAACACAACTGCGGGCACTGCTAGCGAAATGACGAGTTTTACAATCATTACGGACACAAAAAGACACATCAAAATGGCGATTGTTGACCCTCGCATCACACCTGACGTGGCAGTCAACGATCCTGAACTGATGGTAAGTATGCCGCCAGCGCTTACGGCTGCAACCGGAATGGACGCCCTGACACATGCAGTCGAAGCTTATGTTTCCACCATGGCTACTCCGACCACTGATGCGGCTGCTATCAAGGCAATCGAGCTTATCTCAAAATACCTGCGTGAAGCTGTCGTTCACGGGGAGGATGTAAGGACAAGGGATATGATGGCACATGCCGAATATCTTGCTGGCATTGCATTCAACAACGCAAGCCTTGGTTATGTGCATTCCATGGCTCACCAGCTCGGAGGCTTTTATAATCTCCCGCACGGAGTCTGCAATGCAATTCTCCTTCCCTATGTGGAGATGTACAACAAACAGGTATGCCCCCGGCGTTTTGCCGATATCGCAAAGGCAATGGGGGAAAACGTCGAAGGATTGAGCCCTGAAGAAGCCGCAGACAGAGCCATAGCTGCCATTAAAAAACTTGCAGCAGACATAGGAATTCCCTCAGGTTTAAAAGAGCTCGGGGCAAAGGAAGAAGACCTCGAACTTCTGGCTGAGAATGCCATGAAGGATGTATGCAGGCTTACAAATCCCAGAGAACTCTCAAAAGAGGAAATTATCGAGATTTACAGGAGAGCTATGTAACCTGAAAAAGCACCTTAAATTGAGAATTCTAAATGCTGCAGACAATGGGTGATATGGTAAGTCAATAACCTGGTAGTTTAACTCATAGTCCGCTCCTTAGCAAAACTCATGCTTTCATATGCCAAAATTATAAATCGATTTGGATATATAAATCAATACACATTATTTATGTGGGGGAATACATCTGGAACAATTCGATGAGTCATCAGTCTAGACCATGATGGGGAGCAGATTCGAGTGTTACTACGGCTTCCCGGAAGAGAAGTCTAACCAGTATTATCCTCTCCTATTTTGTGACAGGAGAAATAGGCGATCCGCAAGGTAAGGTACTGGCACTGCAATAAATAAAGGGAGTGGAAGGGAGTGAAAGAGAGTGAAAAGGAGTTATAAAGGGAGTGATTTTTGACGCGACGAATCGTGGGAGGCCCCAGGGGCCGCGGAGGAGAAAGCAAACACATCTACAGGATGCATGAAAAACTCATTTCCATCGGGGATGACTACTGGATCGAGAATGAGGAGGGAAGGCGAGAGTTTTATGTGGACGGCAAGGCACTCCGCTTGCGTGATACCCTGATTCTCAAGGATGTTCAGGGAAATGACCTTTATAAAATTCAGGAAATGTTACTCAAAATCAGAGACACAATGGACATCAAGCGGGCTGATGGCGGCCCGGCTGCAACAATCAAAAAAGCTTTCATTAACATTTTGCGGGATAGGTGGAAAGTTGAAATTCCAGATGGGCCTGATATGGAAATCCATGGCAATATTCTGGATCACGAGTATCGAATTGATGCCGAAGGAGAGCGAATAGCAGAAGTTTCTAAAAAGTGGTTCCGCATACGAGATACTTATGGAGTGGAGATTATGCCCGGACAGGACGATGCACTTATCCTGGCGATTACGGCAGCAATAGACCAGATGGCTCACGACTGATAGGAGAGTGTCACGACCAATAAGAGCTCATCACGACTAATAGTAGATCATCACGACTAATAGTAGATCATCACGATCTATAGGAGAATATCAAGACTGATAAGAGATCAGGGAGAAAAAAATGATTGAGACTGATTTTCATGTTTACTAGTATCGTAAAAACCTAATTATCGAACATATTATTTGGTAGCTTCCATCAGCTGATATGGTTTTGACCTTAAATTGATGATCCACAATTAAGTTTTCGTGACACTAGTGTCGCGTCAATCTTCAAGGATTTAACAACTCTGAATAGTTGCAATCGATTTCATACGACATTTTGCTGTTGACGCGACACTAGCATGATTGGCATGTAATTCTCCTTATAGTTCCGCAGATACTCGCCTCATTGCGCAACATATGGCTGACACTTAAGGAGTTGTAAGTCATGAATATCAACAGCAGTTCAGTACCAGCCAGGATTTTAGTGTACAGCACTTTTGCTGTCATCCTGACAATCGGAATGAGGGAGATAGCTCCTATACTTACAACCGTCTTTTTCTCTATATTCGCCGCACTGATTTTTGCCCCGCTTGTCCGCTGGCTCAAGCGAAAAGGGATTCCCAGGGGGCTGAGTGTCCTTCTGGTAATTTTTTTATTCGCTCTAATTATCCTGGTTCTCGGGGCAGTAGTTGTAGGAGCAGCGATCCAGTTTGGGAGCCAGATCCCAATCTATCAAGATCAGTTGACCGAATTCATGAACAGTCTTACAAAACATATTCCTTCATACGAAGGTTTTTCCGTGCAGTCAATCGTTCGTGGTATCGTGTCAATCACGATTTCTCTTATGATAAGCATCGTTAACGGGATTGTGAATGCCGGAACAACAGCTGGAATTATTATAGTTACGACGGCCTTTTTGCTAATAGATGCCGCCAATACTTCTGAAAAAATAAATCCGAATACAGAAAAACAGTCCGAACTCCAATTGAGGCTCAGTAAATTTGGCAAGAATCTGGTAAGGTTTATTGTCATAAGAGCAGAAATATTCCTTTTCACAGCCGCCGGAATTACCATCGCTCTTCTGATAGGAGGCATTGACTTTGCGATTCTCTGGGGCGTCCTGATATTCCTGCTCAGCTACGTTCCCTATATTGGTCTCATTATAGCTTCTATTCCGCCTATAATGCTTGCACTTTTCAAATATGGGCCTGTAGGTGCTCTTGCCGTTATCGTTGTTATCGCGGTTGTCGATATGCTTGCAGAAAATGTCCTCTTTCCTTCATTTGCTGGAAAAGGCCTGAAATTATTTCCTGCTTTCTTATTCCTTGCCCTTATCTACTGGAGTTTCGTACTTGGAATCGCAGGTGTGCTGCTTTCCGTACCTCTTACAATGGCTTTGAAGATTATCCTGGAGAGTTTTGAAGAAACAAAATGGCTGGCCAGATTGATGGGTCCAACTGAAGATTGATGGGTCCAACTGAAGATACAAAACACTTTAAAAAAGGCGGAGAGCAGGACGAATAAAATAATTACCTGGGCTAATGAGAAAGTATTGTGGAACTGTCAGGGCCGATAAAAGATTAAATTGAACCCTCATTCTCGTCTTCATACCGGTTTAATCTCAAATTTAATTTTATATATGCTCAATTATATATATTTTAAATTTTTCACCAATAGTTTGATTACCAGTTCATGCTGCGGCCAGTGGCTATTGATGGAGGGATGTTGGAATCGGCCTATTAAGGTTAGGAAAGAAAAGCGTATCTGAATATTTTGGGATTCTTTATCTCCAAACATGGTTAATGTTTGTAAAAGGTTATATGTCAAATCGTGATGGTCTACAGAATAAAATGCGAGAGACGAAGGGGGCGGCAATTCCAGGCACGATTGCCACCCTCGCGTCGTAGGCGAGCAGCCATTAGCAGTCGATCGTCTCACTGGCAGGCAGGACGAACTCCCGGTTATGGCTTGTAGGTGCAAGCCCCCTCATCGCACGCGTCATACGTGTTTTGCAGTTCGTCTTGAGTGATTCGCTGAGTGCCATTGACAGGTGCAATCGTAAGATCCTGATCCCGAACCTCGACCCTATATTTCCAACCCGGCGGCAGCTTGAGCCTCGTGCCGAGCGTCTGGAGACCGTCATACGTCAGGTTAGGATCCACGCTTTTCGAGTAGGACTTCATGACCCAGGCCGTGCCATTGGGATCATCCAGAATGAAGACGGGCTTACATCTGTCAAAGAAAAACTCCGATTTGCGCTCAACAGTCGACGGGACGTAAGCGGTTTCGGTTTTTCCCGCGCCCACTCTGATGCCTGGCGGCAATTGCAAGTTAGTCATCCACCGTGCCTCCAAGCCGTTGAAATCGCGCACCTTCGTTCCTGTGGGTATATTCATCGAGTCCATCAAAAAGTAACGGGGACCGTTCAAGAACACGCCCTGCACTTGGTACTGCTCCTTCACCGCTTCGGTTGAGAAGTTCGCCAAGAGTTCCTTGGGGCATGTGTCTTTGGGATCCTTCTTGTTGTTCAGGCTGGCCGTATTGTAGACGTTCGACCCGGCGTCGCCGCACATCAGAAATACCTCGCAATAGCGCACATCACGCATATTGTCGAAGTGTAATTTTTCGGTCGATTCACCGTCTTTCATGATGACGGCACAGCCCGAGTCATTCGGTAGGGCTGTGGAGCCCGGCTCACAATTTTCCGGAACGGAGACACAGACCCCGAGCAGCGAAATTGCAGCAGCAAACCCACGGAGAAGAGTAATCTCCAGGGCTTCAAAACGGCGCTTCCTCGAATTAGCTTTCCAATTAATCTCATTTCATTTCACCCCCGATTTCTAGCCTTATGTTGTTATGCTAGGATAGAAACCACTCATAATAGGGTGTGGAAGCCTAATATATAAAAATATGAGAATAATTTTTTCCTCTAAATCTAATACGCTCAACCTGTAATGCGGTAAGAAGGCCACATACTTCAGCCATGAAGCACAAGCCTGATAAGCGCTTGATAAGCCAGCGAATGAAAGGCCTCTGCTTCGGGGAGTGGAAGCAAATCAAATGCTAATCACATCGGTTTTTGTCCATATTAGTCTACCCTTATAATCGGCGGACATTTCCATTCCGCATTGACCACCTCGGGGTGTGGGATGTACATGCGCAGAACGGGGAACCACGCTCCACTGCCAGTCGGTAGCCAGTTCGACTCTTTATCCGAGCCAGGAGACTCGTTTTGGAAGTAGAAGGTTGTCCCACCGTCCGCATTCTTCTTGACTCCCGGGGTACGGTCACCAATGGAGTAACGGTTGATCCGATTAGGGATAAAATTATAATCGGTGCCGTAGACGGTCATCGACCAGAATGCATCTACGGGTGGCTCGTAACCCTTGGGGAATGTTACCTCATACCTGTGAACGCCCTTCAGCGGCTCGCCGAAGTTGTCCGTGAGGTTGACCAGGTAGACCGCCTCTACAGGGTCGTTGGCAGTGATTCCAACCAGAGATTGGTCCGCAGCGCGCAGCAGGAACTCATCCCCAAAGCGGCCTATATTGGATGGAGGGTAGCGCCAGCCGTTGACTACCTTCGCCCAGACTCCACTCATAAGCTGCTGCCTGAGCAGCGGTATGCCAACGCCCAGCACACGCTGAAGCGCCTTCTTCACCACCTCTGGCTGTTGCTTTACGTCCAGTCCCGGTCCGATACCGAAGTTGCGAACTGGTTGAGTAGCACTTCATGGTGAGCTGCTGGCGGGTTCTCAGCCAGCATGGCGTTGAGTGTCTTCCATGGTCCTAGCGGGTCCTCGGTCCCAGCGAGCGCAACAGCAGGCTTGTAGACTTCGTGGCTTTCGGGTAGTTGGGCCTCGGGTTTGCCCCAGGAACTTAGTGGTGTCAGCCTGTACTGTGCCTGTAACGCATGCACGGCTGGCAGGTCATCGACACCATCCACCAGAGTGCGGCCAAGGATTAATATCCACGGCGTCGGGGAGGACGGCGTCACGGCGGTTACGCCCTCAGGTAAACCACCGTGCCAACCAGGGCCGATGAGAGCATAGTTGCCCGCCCTGGAACCAACACGTCGGCCTACATAGGCAAAGTTGTCCGAGGTAAAAGAGATTAGTTCAAACGTCCAGTAACGTTCCGCCGGTATATCGGGCACGGTGAGAATAACCGGCTCTTTGCTGAGATCTACCCAGGCGGTTGAGTATAATGTGTCATTGTTCGGGCAGCCGCCGTCGCGGTAAGTGGCATCTATGAGCTCGGTAGCGTGCCAAAAATGGTTGACAGGCGCGTAAGGAACGCTTTTTGGGTCCTGGGGGATGTTCGTCCACTTGTAGCGCATGTAAGCGTTGTAAACATACGGGAAACCGTAGATGTACGCCTATAAAGCCAAAGAGTATGCATATTCCGCCTGCCAGTCGAAGACTACAGGAGCAGCTTGTGGTGTTCTTGTGGCACCGCGGCTGCCTTGACTGCCAGGTCGTTCGTACCCTCAGTCGCGCCCAAACCGGCGCCGATGCGCTTCAGATCGTCGGCGGTGAGGACCTGAGCGCCTATCTTCCCGATACCGTCCTCGATCTTGCCAGCATATTGCGGGTCCACGAACAGGCAGATAGCCACTGCACCGGGGTTTAAAGCATGACCTAGGTGAGTTGCCTGTACGTTCAGCTCAGTTGGGCTTCCCACTGGCTTGTCAGCAATGACGGTCAGATCCACTGCAATAAGCTCAGCCAGCGCGGCGATATTCACGCCAGAAGTCGAACCGATATCGATGATGTTGATATCGACTTTACTCTTACCGTCCTTGGCGAGAACCAGAATGTTGCTGGCGTTCACCATCTGAAGCTGGGGACGGATACCCTTGATCTTCTCCATAGCAGCGTCGGCATCTGTCTTGCTGGTGAAGACTCCCGCCACTAGTATCACGGCAATTTAATTCTTGCACATAGTTTTTGGCAGCACCCCATCAGCGCATAACGATTCAGAGCTTAATAGATTATCAATAACTAAACGTTCTTGACACTAGTCGTAAAAACCTAATTATCGAACATATTATTTGGTAGCTTCCATCAGCTGATATGGTTTTGACCTTAAATTGATGATCCACAATTAAGTTTTCGTGACACTAGTTGCTGCTTCTCAGATAGCGGCGTGTTAGCTTTCGAGACTTGTGTTTTTGGATTTTCTGCCATTGATATACCACCCACATATTTTCCCAATAATAATTAGCCGTCACCACAAATATGTAGGTGGCAGTACTTAAAGCAAATCTAGACTTTAATATACTTGATTGAAATTCTACCGAAGAAGTTATACATCTACTCACCGATTTCCAACCTTACCTGATTTTGACATTCAAACTGAACGGCTTTTCTGCCAGAGCTTTAATACCTCAAAAAAGATTAAAGTACCCGTCTTACCTAGTCCTCAACTAGCCTAAGAACGAGCCATCGGCTTCGTCCTTCCCTCGCAGGCGAAGAAAGCACCCCCACGATGCAGAATATCATGAACAGGATAAACGCATAGTGCAGGCCTGTAACAAACCGAGATAATTTTCGGGTGTAATCATTACGGGGCCGACAACAATCGCAACGATCAAAAAGGCCCTGATCACACCTCTCCGCGACCGATGGAAAGTTGAAGTCGCAAATGAGCCTTAAATGGATGTGCAGGGCAATATTCTGGACCACGAGTACAGGATTGAAGCCTGGAGGGAAAAGGCCTGCAATTGTCTCCGGCTTTTTTAATTGCTCTTATCTACTGGAATTTCGTATTTGGACTCGGAGGTGTGCTGCTTTCCATACCTCTTACAATTGTTTTGAAGATTTTACTTGAGAGTTTTGAGGAAACAAAGTGACTGGCCAGATTAATGGGTCCAGCAGAAGATATAGAGGAGAGGGAAATAAACGACGAGTGAGGATAAGAAAAAAGGAAATTGGAAAAACGAGAAAGTACTTTGAAGTCACTGAGGATGGTGGAAAACTGGTTAAATCCGTCTTCTCGTTTTCCTGCCGGTTAGTCTTAAATTTAATTTTTATATGCTCGTTTATATATATTCTAAATTTTATATATCTTTTGTATATAATACTGCTGTGACTGTTTTTTTGCTTGCAGAGTTCTTGATCAAGGAGATTAGGAAGCTTATGAAGGTTCCATAGCTAATTCATGTGACCACCTGTTACCTGTAAAAGCGCAGTACAAAAGGAGCCTTCATTTGCAGGCTTACAGGATTTAGCACAGGGGGAAAGGTGAGCAGGCAAATCGGAACCAAGATTGGAACCGAACAGAATCCTAAAACTACAGAATGCCCAGGGAAGAGATGTAAAAGAGATTGCAGAAGATATTCCAAACAAAACCACATCTGCCCTTTTCCTTATCAAGGTACCTATGGTAAAAGACCTGAAGCAGGCACTCAATGATGCTGGAGGGTTCCTTGTCGGCCAGGGTATGCTAACTCAGAGACTCTTCCGATGGCTGGAGAGAAAAAAACTGAGAAACTCCTAACACTCCTGCTACACCGCAGCCAAAAATTTGCCGAATAACTTGGGTATATACGGATAAAAAAGGATACTGAATAGATTACGAGACAAAGCCATAGATAAAAAAAGGATAGAGGGAGCATTACTTATCTGGAGGCGCGAAAAACTGGAGGCATGAAAACGAAAATTTGAATAAACTGGTTATGAAAGAAAAGAGTCAGTTACTGTAAACCGACATGGGGAGTTGTAAAATATGGAAATAAATAGCAGTTCGGTACCTGCTAAGATTTTAGTGTACAGTACTTTTGCTGTCATCCTGACAATCGGAATGAGGGAGATAGCTCCTATACTCACAACCGTCTTTTTCTCTGTATTTGCCGCACTGATCTTTATCCCGCTTGTCCGCTGGTTCAAGCGAAAAGGAGTTCCCGGGGGACTGAGCGTTCTTATAGTGATCTTTATATTCGCTCTAATTATCTCGGTTCTAGGGGTAATGGTCGTAGGAGCCGCAGTCCAGCTTGGGAGCCAGCTTCCGAACTACCAAAGTCAATTGGCAGAGGTTCTGGAAAAACTTTCACCATATCTTCCGTCTACTGAAGAATTATCCCTGCAGTCCATCCTTCGTGACATCGCCTCACTTGCAATCAGCCTTACGGTAAGCGCCCTTAACGGACTTATAAATGCCGGGACAACAGTGGGAATCATCATAGTCACAGCTGCATTTTTGCTGCTGAGCGCTGCCGGAGTTCAGGAAAAGGCAGAACAAAGAGCTGAAGAACAATCCGCACTCGAATCACGGCTGAGTAAATTTGGCAAGGGTCTGGTGGGGTATATTGTCATAAGAACGGAAGTGAATCTTGTGACAGCCATCGGAATTGCAATTATTCTTCTTATCGGAGGCATTGACTTTGCGGTTTTTTGGGGAGTCATGGCATTTTTTCTAGGCTATATCCCATACATAGGCCTGGCTTTAACTACCATTCCACCTGCATTCTTCGGGCTGCTCCAGTATGGACTTGTAGGCGCTCTGGCCGTCATCATCGCTATCTCGATAGTTAATGCGCTCACCGAAAACGTCATCTTCCCTTCACTCGCGGGAAAAGGCCTGAAATTATCTCCAGCCATTGTATTTCTGTCCCTGCTTTACTGGAATTATGTACTTGGAGCTGCAGGAATGCTGCTTGCCACGCCTCTTGCCATGGTTTTGAAAATTATTCTGGAGAGTTTCGAGGAAACAGAATGGCTGGCCAGATTGATGGGTCCAATGGGAAATGGAGAAGAAGGTGAAAAAAGCAGAAGGCAGGAAGAAGAAAATTGAAACCTGGGAGGATGAGAAGGCACTCTGGAGCTATCAGGTCTGGTAAAGAGCCGATTAAATCCGATCTTCTCGTCTTTCTGCCGGCTTAATCTTAATCCTAATTTTATATATGCTCACTTATATGTATTCTAAATTTTATACATCTCTTGTGTTAATGCTTCTGTGATTGTTTTTTGACTGCAGAGTTCCTGATAGGGGGGAGGAAGGCCACCGGAAATGTACGGGGATTCCATATCTCATTCATGTAACCACTTTCCGCCTGTGAAGCGCAGTGCAACAGAAACGGGACAGCAGAAGCAGAACTTCGAATAGGGGGAATAAATAAATGGATGAAGTAATGTACGGACCGATGCAACTCTTAGTTATCGTATTCGATAATCCGGACTTCCACGGCCGGATCCGTCATGAACTTGAGTCGGTCATGGACAAAGGAATGATCAGGCTCATTGACCTGCTGTTCATATGGAAAGACGAAGATGGGAACATCAAGTCTCTGGAGGCTACACAGCTGAACGAAGAGGAAAGAATGCGTTTCGGCGCCGTTGTAGGGGGACTCATCGGATATGGAGCTGGCGGCGAAGAGGGGGCCAGGGAAGGGATGGAGGCAGGAATCCTGGCAGCAGCCCAGGAGAACTACGGAATCACTGACGAAGATATTCTGGAAATAACCGAGGCCATCCCGGAAGGCACTGCCGCTGCTATTCTTATCATCGAACACCTCTGGGCAAAGAGTCTTAAACAGGCAATCCGTGATGCAGGAGGAGTACTGGTTTCCCAGGGCATGCTCACACCTGAGCTGCTAGCTGTAGTTGGAGAAGAACTGGCAGAAGCGATTAAATTCGCGGAGAAGAAGAAACCGGGATCTCAGGCAGCAGCGACACTCTGAAAGGTTAACAAGACTCAAGTTCAAATTTTAAGAATTATTTGATACCGGACACTCTACCCCAGGTTAGTACAGAAAACCCGTGAATGGAAACCGGAGAATTCAGCAATATTGCACTTCAACTTAACGACATTGCACCTCAATTTAACACCGTTGAACCTGGTTAATACCCGAGCAACCCTCTTTTGGAGCAAGCAACCGGAAGAAATGGAAAAGCCACTGGAAAAACATATGAGAAAAATACCCTCCAGAAGAGATTGTTCGCCGGCAGTTATCCGAGCTTACATAATCAGGAATGAAATTCAAAGCCAGATGCTGGATAGAAAATTACGTGGAAACCAGGGTTTCATAGGACCGGCTCAATACGGCAATTTACAAAGCCCTGATAAATGCAAATATCGCAATGCCATCCTCAAATATCGCAATGCCATCCTCAAACATCATCATTCATTTTGCTGGCCTGAGAAATGAGTTGACAATTTCCGGATAGGGCAAGGATTTCAAGAATAGATGACTACGTTTCAATGAGTCCAGAATTCTCTAGACCAGCAGACCCGATAAAATAAACCAACATGCATAAAATAATATACATAAAAATATAACTATATAAAGTGAATTATTTAACTGCGAGCCCGGGGAAATGGTCTCGAAGTTTCCGAAAATGGGGGTTAACTGCAGCAAAATTGACCGGATCGAGATCTGACAAGCGGTTTTTCAGGCGTGATCAGACAGGCACCTGACGAATCCTCAGCATCCAGACTCAAACCGACAAAGGTCAAAGAAGTCACTCTGATGTGATATTTTTTCGCTCCGGATAGCGTCGCCTACTGAAGGATAACAGTTTCTGGCGGGCTGTGTGATGGCAGATGGAAAACATCATACTGTTGGCTTCCAGATCATAACCTGACTATTCCCAGGCTCCCGGCGCAAAATGGTTCGTGGGCTTTGAGCAAGGCTTTTTCTCAGAGACTATACTGCTCGTGCTGAGACAGTAGAAAATATGTGAAATCGGGAAGAAGACATAGTTGCCCTAGCTTTTTCAAAAATAAACAAAACGATAGTGAAAATGACAGTTCAGCCTCTATTGGCGAGCTGGCATAAAAACAAAAACAACCAGCAAAATCTGTAGACATAAAAGGAGGTCTGAATTATAGCAACTCTAACCGTTCTAAAATTTCACACCGCTAACGGTGCAGAACAGGCACTTGAAGTTATCGAGGATTTGAGCAAGAAGCAACTGATCAATTTGCACGACGCAGCCATAGTCACCTGGCCTGAGGGAAAAAAGAAGCCAAAAACAAAGCATTTGAATAATTTAACCGGTGCAGGTGCACTGAGCGGCGCTTTTTGGGGCATGCTATTTGGTCTGATTTTCTTCATTCCTTTATTTGGCCTGGTCGCCGGGGCCACAATAGGTGCACTTGCCGGTTCCATGGCCCACATGGGTATTAGTGAAGATTTCATGAAGTCGGTCCGCAGCAAAGTGACTGAAGGCACCTCAGCCCTCTTCCTGATGACCAGTGACGCCGTGGAAGATAGGGTCGCAGATGCCATGAAAGATCTCAAGTTTGAACTCATTGCTTCCAACCTCTCCAAGGAAGAAGAAGACAAGCTGCGTGCAACCTTTGCCGAAGAATAAACTCAGCCGAAAAAATCAGGTTTTACCAGGGAGTAAACTCTCTGGAAACCCCTTTAACTTTCTCGTACCACTTATGAGGACATAGTGGACAAAGCTATCCAGTTCATTGCCGACGCCAAACAGGTCGCACCCATCAAACCTTTTTTTATGTACTTCTGCCCAGGAGCCATGCATGCATCTCTCATCACGTTCCTAAAGAATGGGCAGACAAATATAAAGGCAAGTTCGATGACGGTTGGGAAGCTTACCGGGAGAGAGTATCATCCCGGCAGAAGGAACTGGGTGTCGTCCCAAAAGACACCGAGTTATCTCGCCATGATCCGGATATCAGGCCCTGGGACCAATGTTCCCCTGAGGAGAAAAAATTATACGCTCGTATGATGGAGGTCTTTGCCGGGCTCCTGGAACACACCGATTACCACATTGGTCGGTTGTTGCAATTCCTGAAAGAGATTTTAGACAAGTCATTACCCGCCTGATATGATCCAAACGCCGATACTGGTCGCACTCAGGTAATAGTGGTCGTGATAACCCTGGTGGCAGTGAGGATCTTCAGAAAAAACAGATATTGTCGAATTAGATTGGAGAAGACAAAGATGAATGTACCACAAAAACCGTGGCCCATTTCAGTGGTAATATTTACAATTTGGCTGATTGTTGTTGTGGGTGGAGGATTGCTACAGGTTGAGGGGCAGCCCACACAACTTGATGAATTGGTTAAAAACCGGATCGTCTTTGGTGTGCTGGTTGCGGTGGTCTTTTTGCCTGGGGTTATTACCCTTTTGAAATGGTGGCCTCAAGTCGGGTGGAAAGGCCCGAATAATTTACAGGATTTGCGTTTGTTGTTGCCACCGGCCCTGGTGCTTCTCTTCCTGCTGCTGAATGTTTTATTTACAGGCTTACCGCCAACCCGAATACTTATGATTGTGATCATTAATACCCTGATGGTAGGCATCAGCGAAGAGTTGATGTTTCGGGGCATATTGTTCCACGGGGCTTCATCAAAATTCGGAATCTGGCGTGCAGTGTGGGTCACAGCAATTCTTTTCGGTTTGGCCCATACATTGAACGGTTTAATCACCGGAGACTTTAGGGCGAGCACAGCTCAGGCTTTTTTTGCAGGTATGTTTGGTATCTGGGCGGTAGCTTTGCGGGTCCGCCTAGATACAATCATTCCGGTAATCATCATTCATTGGCTGTGGGATTGTTTAGTATTTCTGACAGGTTCCCTTGGAGAGCTGGTATTGCTTCCTTTTGCTCTGGTGCTATTCATTTACGGCTTATGGTTATTGCGAAACTACCGACATGGCAAAGTCAACTTGCGGGGGAGTCGGTTTTGATTGAATGAGTTGGAGTACGCCCCTGATTGGCAGGCGTTAGTGGACAGATAGGTTCTCTTTTTCGTAAACAGCGGTTTGAAATGAACAGCCAGTCTCAAATGCAGGCAGGCTGAGATTTTTCAATAGTCTGCCCCATTCACGGGAACCACCAAGGAGGATACAGCTTCTACATCAAGGACGAACACCTGCATCATGTCCACAACTACTCAGGGCTTGAAAAGTTCATGGTAATTTCGCCTGACTTTGTCCCGACCGGGGAAGTCACTCTGCGCTGCGAGTTTGAAATACACGAGTCTGAAAAGCTCAGTGAACCGGATTTCAAGGAAGGAAAGGGATATCTAGGCCGGAGTCGGCTCTACATCAACGGCAAGCTCGTGGCTAGCAAGGATCTCCTTACACAGTGACTTGCTGCTCTGGAATTATCAGGCTGAGCTGCGGTTCCGATGCAGCCGAAAGTGTCAACCCGAAGAATACAGGACATCGTTCACTTTTATCGGCAAGATCAGACAGGTTGAGCTCGACCTTCTAAGTGAATTGATCAAAGATAATGAAGCTGAACTTAAAAGAATAATGACGGGACAGTAAGTTGGTTTTATTCAGGGCAGCGGCTCTGAGGGGATCTCTGCCCCAGAATAACTCCGGTAGCGGTAACTTCCTTAGCAGTAACTTTTAACCAGCGGTAACTCTTCAGCAATAACTTTCAATCAGCGATAGCTCTTCAGCAGTTTTTCCAGGAAAATCCAGATATTTTCAATAGAGGGAATAAAAATCCGTTCTGCCGGAGAATGAGGATCTTTGATCGTCGGTCCAAGAGAAATCATCTCCATACTCATGCATTTTGAGCCAATTATTCCGCACTCAAGCCCTGCATGCACGACCTCAATCTTCGGTTCTTTCCCAAAGGTTTCCATGTAAACATGCCTGCATTTTGAAAGTAGTCCTGAATCAAGATCAGGCTCCCAGGCAGGATATCCCGGTTCATGTTCAACCTGTGCTCCTGCCAGCTTTGCCACAGCTTCCACTTTCCCGGTAATTTCAGCCAACCTGAACATATTCGAACCTCGTTGGCTTGATAAAATTCTTACTTCATTTTCCGTTGTCTGTACGGTCGCCAGATTATTTGAAGTTTCCACAAGCCCGGGAATAGCATCCGATAGTCTGTAAACTCCATTTGGCAATCCCAGGAGAAGTCCTATCAGCCCCTCTTCTGTCTCTGCCGAAAAGACCCGGGTGCAAGATGCTTCCTTCTTGCTATTTTTATCTCCGACAATTTCAAAGACTATTTTTTTGTCAACCGCTTCAAGATTCAGAAGAAGGTCAGGGTCGGTTTTTGCATATTCAGTCTGAAATATCTTCCAGATCCCGGATACGATTTCTTCAGCCTTTCCGGCTTTTTCCCTGTGAAGTGCAAGAAAGGCCTCTGCAACATTAGGAATTGCATTATGGACACTGCCCCCGCTTAGCAGGACAAGCCTGATGTTTTCTGCCCCAATTTTCTCCCTCAACCATGCCAGTGCCCGAGCAAGCAACTGGATTCCATTTGCCCGCTGCCTGTGAATTTCTACCCCTGAATGGCCGCCTTCCAATTTTTCAATTGAGAGCCTGAAAAACCCGAAAGAATTCTCATTTTCGCAGTCAAACAGCTCCCATTCAACAGGAAAAGTAATCAGTGAATTCTGCCCGCCTGCGCATCCTGTTATAAAAACCCCTTCATCTTCGGAGTCCAGATTCAAGAGTAACCTACCTTCAAAGAAACCAGACTCAAGTCCCGCTGCTCCTGTCAAACCAGTCTCCTCATCTACCGTAAAAAGAAGTTCAAGTGGTGGATGCCCGATTTCTCCTCTCTTCCCGGCTTCTGCAAGCACAAGCCCGATTGCAAGTGCAATTCCATTATCCGCTCCGATTGAAGTCCCATCTCCCCGCAGCCAGTCCCCGTCATAAATGCATCTTACGGGGTCTCTGGAAAAGTCGTGTTCAGAGTCCTTACATTTCTCGCAGACCATGTCCATGTGCCCCTGAAGAATAAGTGTTGGAGAACTTTCATAGCCCTGAGTTGCAGATACTTTGATAAGGACATTGTTTAAAGCATCGGCTTTCACGTCAAAACCTCTGGATTTGCTCCATTCCTGCAACCAGATTGAAAGCTTTTCTTCATGCTTTGAACACCGCGGAATTTTATTGATTTCTTCAAAGACTTTAAGGATTTGCTGAGTTTTCGTGTGCATGAGAGATCAGTTTGTAGTTTTCTTGTTAAGCTGGTTTGAATTAATTGTACAACAATGATATTTTATAATGTACTATAAACCGATCACCCGGTTTAAATAATGTATTAAAAATCCAGTTAGAAAAATCAATTGCATAATGTTAATGAAAAATAAGTAAACGTCTGATAAGAATCAAATTAAAAACAGATTTTAAAGAAACAGATTTTTAAAGAAACAGATTTTTAAAGAAACAGATTTTAAAGAAACAGTTAAAAACCGAAATGAAAAGAACAGAGAATATACACTGAATTCTTTGAATCTGAATAACAGCTATTATAAAGTTTCAAGACTATTCTATTTTTGTGCTCTTTTAGTAACTTGCACTTCTACCACTTACAATCTGCCAGATTCTCTTTGATAATTCGGAATACTGGGCTTTTGGGTCTCCGATTTTTTGAATGAAAGAACTTGCACCATTTTCCATTGCCTGATGCATAATTTCATCTCTGCCTACACCCGTAAACAGGATGAAAGGAATGTTAATACTTTTATCACGAATAGCCCTCAAGAACGTAATGCCATCCATAAAAGGCATATCATAATCCGAAATTACCACATCATAGGAGTCTTTCTCCAATTTCTGGAGCGCTTCCCTTGCAGAGTCCACAGTATCAGAGGCGATATTGTGGAAAACTTCTAAGAAAGTCTTTGATAGCTCCAAAAACAAGGGGTCGTCATCTACAAGCAGTACTTTCATTGAGTATCTCCGTGAGGTTATGGTTTTGCAGCTTTACTCGGGAACTTATGAATACCTTTCCTGGTCTGGAGAGAATGTTAGTTTACGTTACATTTTGACAGTATCCAGATAATTCCAGGTTTATTACAGGCATATTACAGGCATATTTGACAGGAATTTCAGATATCTAATAAGATATATTTCACAAGATGTATTTAATCTTTTCAAAGCCCGAATCCTGGCAGTTCTTTATCAGCTTATTTAACGTATATTCTGTCAAGTACCAGAATATACAGACCGATTTTAATTTTTATAAGGCGAGTTATTATTGAATTAGTTAATATAAAAATATTTCTTTTTACATTCAATACCAAAACTTTAAATCTTCTTCCTGGTTTTCCGCCCTGAAGATAATCGATTAGTATAAAAATATTTCTTTTTATATCCAATACCAAAACTTCAAATCTTCTTCCTTGTTTTTTGACCTGAGGATAATCGAATCTACTGTTGTGGTTTTCACCGGATTTTTCTTTTTTGTTTGCTACCCAACTCTAATAAAAGGCCTTGTTTCTTTGATTCTCCAATAAGATTAGACTAGTACTGCGATTCCAAAATATGTCAAAAAATAAGTGTATGAATTTATATCAAGGAGGTATGAATGCATTATACATTTCTCAGCTAGTCTCAAACGAATATTTGACCCACGGAAAGCACGGAAGACACGGAATTAAGAAAGCATGGGCACAGTTCTTCTGTGCTTTCCGTGTTTTCCGTGGTTTTCGTGTCTTGATTGGGTTTTTCCGTGTCCGCCTGTACTTTCTGTGGTAATAGAACGTCT
>Ga0209639_1001386_pt1 | contig 24499 bp, 18 predicted proteins | sample EPASupsiteHSE605_FD_187268 | JGI IMG/M metagenome (GOLD analysis project Ga0209639, IMG submission 187268) | Bioremediated contaminated groundwater from EPA Superfund site, New Mexico - Sample HSE6-05 (SPAdes) (version 2) | ecosystem: Environmental > Aquatic > Deep subsurface > Groundwater >...
AAGATAGTGATTCCCACAAACTGGGCAAAGGGGAGAAGTGGCAATAGGATATTTATTGAAAAGCAATTTTCATATTGTGTTAAATTTCATTTTTTGATGTGATTGAATTTGATACAAATTTTTAATACATAGTTTTGTATGTTCAATAATATTTTTATTTTTGCTATCGTCGTTGCTTAACATACTGTAAACATTCTATTAATAATTGTATTGTATTTATTATTTGTCGCATTATGAAAAAATCAGGATTCTTTGTTTTAATTGTACTTGTTACAGTGACAAGTGCGTTTAATTTATTTGGTCAAACTCCAAAAAACTTAAAACCAATCAAATCAGCTGATTTGATAAAAAAAGGGGTCAAGTATTATGATGACAAGAAGTATGAAAAAGCTGAAGAAATTTTCAAGTTGATCCCACGTAATGATACAAACTATTCAATAGCTCTTTATGAGCTTGCTCTTACGTATGAGGCAATGGAGCAGTTTGATCAAGCAATTGCAATTGCTAATAAAATTTTACAAAATAATTATTTAACAAACAATAAAGCTCAGGCATATATATTACTTGGAAATTCATTAGATGGTGCTAAAAGAACTGATGAGGCTATTTCGGTATATGAAAAAGGATTGATGGAGTTTCCATATAACCATCAGTTATATTTTAATTTAGGTGTAGCATATTTTGGAAAAGATGATTTCTTTAACGCACGGGAGGCATTTATTAAATCATTGAAAATAAATTCATTTCATCAAAGAAGCCATTCTTTATTGGGTTTATGTATGATAAAAATGGGACAACCTGTACAAGGGGTCATGTCGCTGCTTATGGGAGGGCTTATTAATCCAAAATCTTCAGCAGGTCTTAATGCGATCACATTGCTTGAAAGTTATTTCAATAACGAAATTGAAGTTTCTAAGGATAAAGAAAAATTTACGTTTCCCGAAGAGGAATCCAATTCCTGTTTCCCAGAAATTGAGATGCTAATTCAATCTGATTTTGCGTCAAATAAAAAGTTTAAGGTTGAATCAAAAATAAATAGTACTGTAATTCGTCAGGCGTATTTGCTTATGAGTAAACTGAAGACTCAAAAAGACTCCCAGGGAGTTTGGAATGATTTTTATATTCCTTTTTATAAGGATCTTTATGAAAGTGGTTATTTTGAAACATTTAGCTTTTTTTATTTGTCTGGAATTGAAAATGAAAATATTGATAACTGGTGTAAAAAGAATGAATCAAAAGTAGATAAGTTTGTTACGTGGGCTTCTTCTTTTATTAGAACAAAAAGATCTTTCAACCTGAATGCTGAAATTGAAAAAAAGAAAAATCTTCTTTATTATTATGATGAAGACGGAGATTTGAGTTATATTGGGACATTTGCTGATGCAAAATTTTCAAAACCAGAAGGTGATTTTTCTTTTTTTAATAGTCTGGGGGCTTATCTTAAGAAAGGAAAATATATAAATGGCCAAATGAATGGGCATTGGCTAACCTATCATAAATTTGGAAATGTTGACGAGGATGTAAATTATGTTAACGGAGAGCTTGACGGTCATGTATTAAAATATCATGATAATGGAGAATTGTATATTGATGCAAATTTTCTGAAAGGGCAATTTCATGGGTTGTATCAGGAGTATAACCAATCAGGAGTATTGGTTGAAAAGATTGATATGGAAAAAGGAAAGTACAATGGCAAAAAATATGAGTACTACCCTCATGGACAGCTTTATGTTGAATCGGAATATAAAGTAGGAAAACGTAATGGAATTTATAAAAGATATTACGCAAAAGGGACAATAGATTTGCAAGTTTCATATAAAAATGATTTGCTGGAAGGAGAATATATTGAATACTATTTGAATGGCCAGATTTATTCAAAGGGTAATTTCAAAAATGATTTGAGAGTTGGTCAATGGGTTGATTATCATTATAATGGAAAAGTTAAAGAAGAAGGTTCATATTCTGAAAAAGGAAAGAAAATAGGTGTTTGGAAAGAGTATTATTCAAGCGGTCTATTGGAAAGTGTTGTGGAGTATTCTTCATCTGGAAAACAAAATGGTGAAGCAAAATATTATGATGAAAAGGGAAATCTTGTTAGTACATATTTTTCTAAGAATGAAATACTTACTGAAATTGTATATTGGTCTTCCGATAAAAAGGAAAGAGCAAGATTTACAGTGAAAAAAGGAGTGATGAATTTGATAACTTACGATATTAACGGTGTTGTTGAAAGTTCCGGAAAATTAGTTGACGGGAAAAGAGAAGGTTTATGGAAGTTTTATGATGCCAATGGTCTTTTAGCTTCTGAACGAAATTATAAAGATGGCCTGCTAGACGGTGAATACAAAGCATATTTCCCAAATGGCACTATCAGCACTTATTCAGTATATGAAAAAGGTGACAGAAATGGCCTTTACCAAGATTATTTTCGTAACGGTTTTTTATTAACTGAAGGTTATTTTAAAAATGATAGAAAAGAAGGTCAATGGTATAGTTACTATAAGAATGGAAATATAAGCTCAATTACCAATTATCTCAATGGAGATAAGGATGGATTTTATGAAGAATACGATTTTAGCGGAAAAAAGAGAACTGAAACCTTCTATAAAAAAGATTTGCTCATGCAAAATTCTTTACTGGATTCTACCGGAAGGATCTATAGCATTGATAGTTTAAAAAATGGAAATGGAGTTATTAAGCGTTATAATCAAAATGGAAGTTTGGCGATGAATGCAGAATTCAAGTCAGGACTTTGGAAGGATACAGTTGTAACATACAATATGAGAGGAATTAAAACTTTCGTTGGATTCTATGTCAATGGGGTAAGAGAAGGTGTTTCAAGATCTTATGACGACTTTGGAGTATTAAAAAGTGAAATTCAGTTTCAGAATGGTGATAATAATGGGCCCGCAAAATTTTATAATGAAGAGGGTAAGTTGGAAAAGTTGGAAACATATATTAATGATCGTCTTGAAAAGATTGATTACTATTATCCAAATGGGAAGCTTAAAAGTGAACTTGAATATCAGAATGGAGATAGAAATGGTTACTCAAAATACTATGCTCCGGATGGAACACTCGCTATAATGATTTTTTACAAAGATAACCAGGTTGTAGGCTATTCATATAAAGGGAAAGATGGAAAAATACTTGATATGATTCCTTTGAATAAAGGAACAGGTAACGTTGTTGCGTATTTTCCAAGTGGGAAAAAATCATCCGAAATGGAATTTTTGAATGGCGAAAGAGTTGGTAAACTCATCTATTATTTTTCTACAGGTGCAAAACGTTTAGAAACCAGTTATGAAAATGGCAGAGAAAATGGTCTTTCAAAAGAATGGAATCAAAATGGCGTATTAATTGCTGAAGAGTATTATCAGGATGACGATTTAAACGGTACAGCTAAATACTTTAATGATAACGGGACCTTGAAACGTCAAGAAAATTATGTGTATGATGACTTACATGGAGATTGTTATTATTATGATAAATCAGGTAAACTTACAAAAGTTTTGACATACTATTATGATGATCTGATCGGTGAAAGAAAGAAATAGGCTATTGATTATAAACGTAGAGTCGCATATAATTGAAAATTCACTTTTAGAAATTTCTTCTTAATAAACAAATGTAGTTATGTCGAAACATTCTTTTGTATTGATAATCAGTTTGCTGATATTTTGTAAAGCGTATTCTCAAACCGAAGATTTTTTAAAGTATAAAAAATTGTATCCTGATAAAGATGCAGTTACTGTTCGGCAGGTTGATAATGCAACTATCTCTTTTGATAAGTTAGGGAAACTACAAATAATATCAAAAACAGAAGAGGAAAACATCTTGCTTTCTGAAAGATTGGTTGAGTTATCTGAGAATTATATTCACCATTCAGGATTAATAAAATTATTATCTTCCGAAGCGTGGTCGCTAGTACCGGATAATAGTAAATATAAGAAGATGAAAGTTTCTGAAATGGAGGATTTTAAAGATTATGATTCCGATATATTTTATGATGATGATAAGATTAGAAAATTTCTGTATCCTGGTCTTAAACAAGGAGCCAAAACTGTTTTAAAATACGAACTTCAGTATTTAGAGCCTTGGGTTTGGACTAATTTTCACTTTACAGGAGGAAATAAGCCCGTTGATTATATGGAGTACTCTGTGACGTTTCCCGAAAACGTGAAGATCGTTTGGAATATAGTAAATGACGACTCATCACGAGTTAAATTTTCCGAAGTTAAGAAAGGAAAGAAAATTACGTATAAATGGGTTGCGGAGCACTTGCCACAAATTATGTCGGGGGAGAGTGCCCCTAATTATAGATATTATATCCCTACATTATTTGTTGCGATCTCATCGTATAAAACAGAAAATGAAACGGTTTCACTTGTAGATGGGCATGAGTCACTGTTTAAATGGTATATGTCAATGGTAAAACGAACAGGGAATAATGCTAATCCGGAAATGAAGATTCTGGTTGATTCATTAACAAACGGAATTACAGACGAGAAGCTTAAGGTTAAGGAAATTTACCATTGGGTTCAGGATAATATTCGATATGTTGCGTTTGAAGATGGTTATGCTGGTTTTACTCCTCGTGCATGCCAAAGTGTTTTTACCGATAAATATGGTGATTGTAAAGGCAAAGCCAATTTGTTAAAAGAGCTTTTGTATTTGGCAGGTATTAAAAGCTACTTAACTTGGGTAGGAACAATACACTTACCCTATAAGAGAGATGTATTACCTGGTAAGATTGTCGATAATCATATGATTACTACTTATATTTCTCCTGATCATACGTATTACTTTTTGGATCCGACGAGTGATTTTCTAACAATGGAATATCCCTCTATATTTACGCAAGGCAAGGAGGCAATGATTGCAATTTCTGATTCAATATTCGAAATACACCAAATACCAATAATTCCGGTTGATTCAACATGTATATATACAAAGATGAATCTGAAATTAGATAAAATGACAATTACTGGAAATGGGAACATTACGCTTTCAGGATATAATCATTTTGAAATAAGCCCAAACTTTGTGAACAAAGAATATGACAAGTCGAAAGATATATTTTTGTCATTTTTTGAGAAAGGTAATAATAAATTCAAGGTAGATACACTCATATTTTCAAAGATGGATCAGAGGTATTTAAATGGAACTATTGATTTTAAATATCAGATTCCGGATTATGTTAAGTCATTGCAAGACAAATTGTTTATAAACCTGAATCTTGATAGAAATAAATTTTTCAAAATACATTCATTAGACTTTCGCCAATGCGGAATGTTCCTGTATTTTAAAGAAAAGCATATATTTAAATTTTCATTTCAAATTCCTGATGGTTGGGAAGTAGAATCAATACCTTCAAATTCGAGCTATAAAGATGAATTATTTGGTTATGAAATTTCTTATAAGCAAATTGGAAACATCATTGAATATGAAAAGGTTTTGATTGAAAATTTTAAGTTGATAGATCTGAATCAGATGCAAACATGGAATGCAATGGTTAAACAACTCGAAAAGGCAAAAAATCAGTCAGTGGTATTAAGGAAGAAAACCAAATAAGTAAAAATATGAAAAAAAATGTTTTATTTGTATTGTTGTTGATTGTTACATCAATCGTAAAATCACAATCATTGGAGTATGTTCCATACGAATTTAAATCTTTGCCATATATTTCTGAAAATGAAGATGAATTCAGAAAAAAAGGATCTTGGGTGCTTTATGAAAACAGGATTCATGAGTTTTACTATAATGTAGAAGGTACTCTGGAAGTAATCGAAATATTTCATGCTACGACCAAGGTATATACGCAAAAGGCTGTTGATGAGAATAATAAAATATATATTCGTTTAAAGGATGTAAAAGAAATTGTTGATATCAAAGCACGTTTCATCTCGAAAGACAATAAAATAACTGAAGTTGATAAAAAGAACATTAAAACTGTTGAAAATCTTGATGAAAAAGGTGATTATAAAGTGTTTGCAATTGAAGGAGCAGAAGTCGAAGGCATTATTGATTACTACTATGTTTTACGTAAAGAGCCAGATCTATTCACCGGATTCTATGTTCAATCGAACGAGCCAAAACGCAGAGTTGAAATTTCAATGATTATGCCTCAAAATCTTAGAATGATTTCCAAATCATACAATGGTTTTCCTGAGCTAAAAGATACGATTATTGACACGAAAGACAAAAGGTTCTTAACTGCTGTGGCTAATAATATCCCTGCATTAGAGGAGGAGCCTTACTCCAATTACAAAGCGAATTTAATGCGATTTGAATATGTGTTTTGCTACAATTATTCAAAAAACAGATCGCGATTTTATACCTTCAATGATGCCGCACGTACTTATTATGAGCGACTGATCAATGTTGAGAAGAACGAAAAAAAAGCAGTGAAACGATTGGTTTCTGATGCTGATATTTCCTCAAAATTATCAACAGAAGAGAAAGTCAGAAAGCTTGAAGTGTATGTGAAAACTCATATTGCGTATAAAGAAAAGTCTGGTGACGTGTATGAAAATCTGGAAAGTGTTTTGCAAAACAATCATGCAAACAGTGTAGGATTCGTGAAGATATTTCTGCATGCACTTTCGCAAATGTCGATAGATGCACAGCCATTAATGACTTGTGATAGGGATAGAAGGGTATTTGATAAGGATTTTGATACATGGAATTATCTGGATGAATTTCTAATATATATACCTGAAATTAAAAAATACCTGGTTCCTGATGATTGGTCCTATCGATTAGGATTGATCCCAATAGGTTATTCTGAAAACTATGGACTATATTTTAAATCTGTAAAAGTAGGTGATTTAGAATCGTTTGTGCCTGAAACAAAGAAAATACCGGGTTCTACTTACAAAGAAAATAGTGATTCTTTGTTTTTGGAAGTAGCATTAACAGACGAATTTTCAAATACCCATCTTAAACTAAGAAGAGTAATGGCTGGTTATCTGGGAAAATCGCTGCAAACTTTTTATAAACTTTTAGAAGGAGATGATCGTCAGGAAATACTAAAACAATATGCTGCATTGGGTAATGAATCTTCGAAACTAGATAAGGTTGAAGTGAAAAATACCGAACCAGAAGATTTTTTTATTAAACCTGTTGAAGTGAAATGTGAGTTAGATAACACTGGTTTTGTTGAAAAAGCTGGAACTTCAATATTAATGAAGGTTGGAGAGATGATAGGGCCACAATCAGAGCTATATAATGAAAATAAACAGAGAATTCAGGAGGTGGATATAAATAATCCTCATTACTATTACAGAATCATAAAAATAGAAATTCCGAAAGGTTATAAAATTGATAATTTAAAAGAACTTGAAATGAATGTAAATACAAATGATGGTACAAATCCTACTGCTGCATTTGTTTCAACAGTAAGGCAAGAAGGAAATTATCTGGTTTTAGAAATTAATGAATATTATACGAAATTAAAATACCCAGCCACAATGTTTAATTCATTTAGAAATGTGATCAATGCAGCCGCTGATTATAATAAAAAGACATTGATTCTGACTGAATTATAATATTTTATATATTGTGTAAATCAAAAAAAGCCGGACTTTTTCAGTCTGGCTTTTTTTGATTTGTACCCGGAGCCGGGATCGAACCGGCACAAGTGTTACCTTATTGGTTTTTGAGACCAACGCGTCTACCGATTCCGCCATCCGGGCTTTTGCCTTCGATAGATAAAGGACTGCAAAAGTACTGTTTTTTTTGAAACAGCCAAATCCTTTTGTAAGATAATTTTTATTCATGCTAAATAGTGCAAAACCCAATTTTATACTTTAACTTTGCAGCCCGAAAAAACCGTTCATTATGACTTCTCTTGTCAACATTTTTTCGGGACGCGCCACCCGTTACATGGCCGAAAAAATCGCCGAATCTTTTGGAAAACCTCTTGGGAAATCTGTGCTTACGGAGTTTTCTGATGGCGAATTTCAACCTTCTTACGAACAAAATGTTCGTGGAAGCGATGTGTTTATTATCCAGTCAACATTTGCGCCAACCGACAACTTATTTGAGTTGTTATTGATGGTTGATGCGGCCAAACGAGCTTCGGCCCGCCGTATCATCGCTGTAATTCCATATTATGGTTTTGCTCGTCAGGATAGAAAAGACAAACCCCGCGTACCTATTACTGCAAAATTAGTCGCAGATTTATTAGCTGCAGCTGGTGTTTCACGCGTAATCACAATGGATTTACATGCCGATCAAATTCAGGGATTCTTCGACGTTCCTGTTGATCACTTGTACGCTTCATCTGTATTTATGCCTTTTATTAAAGAGCTTGACTTGCCTGATTTGATGTTTGCTTCGCCCGATACCGGAGGAACTCGTCGTGCCGCAATGTATGCAAAAGTGTTAACTACTGGATTTGCAATTTGTTATAAACACCGTTCAAAACCAAATGTAGTGGAAAGCATGCAGCTTATCGGTGATGTGAAAGGAAAAAATGTGATTCTCCTTGATGATATCATCGATACTGGAAATACCATGATTAAAGCTGCAAATCTGATTATGGAAAAAGGAGCAATGAGTGTTCGTGCAATGATTACCCATCCGTTGCTAACCGGTTGTGCTATTGAGAACATTGAAAACTCCCCGTTTACTGAGGTAATTGTAACAGATACAATTCCTTTAAGAAGAGAATGTTCTAAAATCAGAGTGCTGTCAACAGCAAAATTATTTTCGGAAGCGATCCGCAGAGTAGAAACGAACGAATCAATTTCTGACCTGTATAATTTTCATAAGAAATAAATTTGTACCTTTGCACTCCTTTTGAAATCATATTATTTTTTTTATACATTTAAAAACATAACACAATGAAAACCATTTCTATGAGCGGTTCTCTTCGCGAGAACGTAGGGAAGAAAGGTTCAAAAGCACTGCGTAATCAAGGTCAAATCCCTTGCGTTATTTACGGTGGTAAAGAACAGATTCAGTTTTATACTGCAGAAGAAAATTTCAAAGAATTAGTATATTCTCCTGAAGTAGCTTTCGCAGAAATCAGCGTTAATGGAAAAGTTTATCGCGCTATTTTACAGGATATTCAATATCATCCTGTAAGTGATAAGATTATTCATGCCGATTTTTATGAACTTATTGAAGGTCGTACAATTGTGATGAATATTCCGATTAAGGTTGTGGGTAACTCAGTAGGTTTATTAAAAGGGGGTAAATTATCTCGTAGTATGCGTAAACTAAAAGTAAGAGCTTTGCCGGAGAATATGCCTGAAACGATTACCATCGATATTACTGATCTGGATATCCTTCAGTATGTGAAAGTTGCTGACGTTGAAAACGAAAAATATCAACTTCTAGATCCAAAAGGTGCTACTATTTTGTTGATTAAATCAACTCGTAATGCTGTAGCTGAAGCTCCTAAAAAATAATCATTTATGATATTTTAGACAGAGGTGTGAAGTTTTAGCTTTACACCTCTTCTTTTTTAAAAAATATTGATTTGTGAAATATCTTATTGTTGGACTTGGAAATATTGGCGAAGAATACGCCAACACTCGTCATAATGCTGGTTTTATTGCGGTTGAAAAACTTGCATCTTCACTTGAAGTTAAATTCACCATTGACCGGCTTGCCTATCGTGCCGAAGGTCGGTTTAAGGGTCGTACTATAATTATGATAAAGCCTACCACTTATATGAATTTAAGCGGTAAGTCAGTGAAATACTGGATGAATCAGGAAAATATTCCACTCGAAAATGTATTGATAATTGTAGATGATATTGCATTACCATTGGGTACTTTACGATTGAAAAAGGGGGGAAGTGATGCCGGACACAATGGATTGATCAATATTTTTGAAACCTTGGGAACAAAAGATTATCCTCGTTTACGCTTCGGTATTGGAAACGATTTTTCTCGTGGGAAACAAATTGATTATGTTTTAGGCCGTTGGAAAACCGATGAAGAAAAGGTTGTAACAGAACGTGCCGAAATGGTCGCTGAAATCGTAAAATCTTTTGTTACACAAGGAATTGATCGTACAATGAATGCATATAACAATAAATAAGCTGAGAATAGAATGTTGAGATATTGTGATGCTAGTCCTGTTTTCTAATTCTCCTTCAAAAAATGATCGTCATATTCAATTTCGAAGCGTAGTTTATGTTTAGATTCTTCTTGTGCAAGAAATGCGAAGAGCTCTTTCATAGCGGGACGAGAGGTGATTTCGAATAGTTTGGAGTAGAGCTTTAGGGCTGCTTTTTCTTTAGCCATGGCAAGTTTCAGTGCAGCTTCGTACGTCATATTGGGTGTAAATACTTCTGTGACAGTATAATCTGCTATTTTTAAATCTGCAATTTTCTCTTTCTGAAGTACAGAAATTCCTTCTTCTTTGAATTTTACCAGTTTTGCTTTATGTTCGATTTCTTCACGGGCAAACTCTTCGAAAGTTTTACGCATGTCATCTGATAAGGCTTTGGTTGCCAGTTTTGTATAGAATTCTACGGCGAGTTGCTCTTGTTCAATGGCAAAGTCTAAAATTTCTTCCAGAGATTCGAACGTTTTCATAATACTGCGTTTTAGTGTTTAAATGCGTTTTGAAACTCTTCTGCAAACCTCATTACCAGATTGTCGCACCCAAAGTTAAACATTCTTTTATCGTTTTCTTTTTCGGTGATACTGAACTCGTTTTCATTGTTTTGCAAGCCTGAAAAAAAAGAAGCATATTCGTCCATCACTTCAGATGCATTTGCAAATGTTTTCAATTCAAAGTGTTGATTCAGCGTTGAAAGGATTTCGATATTGTCTTTCCCAGAGGGGGTATTTCTAACTTTGTCAAAAGTCTGGATAAATTTCTGCGTATTGGTAAATGAACCTCCGGTTTCGAAAGGCAGTGATGCAGGAAGTATCAAATTAGCTTCCTGAGCGGTTTCGGTTAGAAAATAATCCAGTACAACCTTGAATTGGGCACTGGAAATAAGGTCATTTGCATCTGTTTTATTGATTGCACAACCGAGAGGATCTTCTCCAAAGATGAAGAGATTTTTGATTTCTCCATTTTTGACTTTTTCGTTAAGACTGAAATTTCCGTTTACCTCAATATCCGTACATTGCCAGATTTCTTTAGCCAGAGCTATTCGTTCAGTGTTCCATGGGGTATTTCCCGGGCTCATTTTTTGACAAATTCCCATATCCTTCATTCCCTGAGCATTATTTTTCTCTTTCAGGGCAATAATTCCGCTCGAAGTTTTGCCAAGTTTCCCGGTAAGCATTGCCAAATTACGGATTTCCAATGCACAGTTACCAGAAATTGCTTTCTCTGCAAAGAGAATAACTGCATTTTGCTCATTGTTTAATGTTTCTGCAAATTCTATCAGGTTTTCACGGGTTACTTCGCAGGTAGAGAGTAATTCTTCAAAGTTTTCGCGTAAAAGCCGGGATTTGTAGATTTCAAATTCTTGCGTATTTCCTTTGATGTAGAACGCATTTTCTTTTCCGTTGCTGAGCAAGTAGTGATTTATCGCTTTGATAAACGGATAATATGCCTTGATTCTTAAGGTTTCCTCAATCTTATGATCAATGGGAGTGGAAGGAAGCGTAGTTATTTGAACTACTGGTATTTTGTGTAAATATTGCGCGTTATGAACAAAGAAACCAGCAACCGGGTTTTCAATATTGGGTATCGAACCAACCAGGTATATGCGTGAAGCGCCTTTGATTTCATGGAACGGAACATTGCTTTCAGATGCGTGATGATAACCTTTTCCACGTTCGAGGTAATGAAAACTACCAACATTGTTACATTTTACACCAGCACGTGCAAGTTTTTGAATCAGATAGAGTTCCTCGTTTGAAAGACGTGCTCCGGCAAAAAACGCATTCTCATCAGGTTTTACCTGCGAAATTTGTTTAAAAATCAAATCGAAAGCATTTTCCCAGCTTATTGGGACGAATTTACCATTTGATTTAAGGAGCGGAGTTTTGATTCGTTGAAGATCATTGATGTAGTTGTATCCGAAACGAGCCATACGGCAGATATTTCCATCTTTGTTCACCATTCCGTTTGCACCTTTTACTTCCATCACAAAATCTGATTTATGATGGATTTCAAGTTCGCAACCAACTGAACAATAGTTGCATATAGTATTGAATGTTTCTGTTTTTACCGGGCCAGGTTTGAATGGTTTATTTTCGGTTAACGCACCTGTAGGGCAGGTAGAAATACACATTCCGCAGCTTTCGCAGGTGGTTTCGGTGAGTGATGAACCCATACTTGGTGCTATAAATGTTTCAAAACCCCGATTGACGAAACCAAGGGCAGAAGCTCCCACAACTTCCCGGCAAATCCGGACGCAACGTCCACACAGGATGCATTTATTGTTATCGATTTCGATGTAAGGATGAGAAAAATCAACGCGATGTTCTTTGAAAGAACCGCTGAAATGGTTTTGATCGGCGTTGTATTCGGTTGCATAACGTTTTAAATTGCAGGAGTTTAGTGCAGTACATCCGCATTCCAAACAGCGTGTGGTTTCATTTTTTGCCACCTCTTCGCCTGCGTAACCCAATTCCACTTCATTAAAGTTATGGCGTGCACAAGCTTCCAAAACGGGCATCTCTTCACGAGTTTGTTTTTCAAAACTGGAAGTAAATTCATTAGAAATCTGTTTTTTAAACAGATCACGCCTACTGAAAAATTCTGCTGGAAGTGATTTTATTTCTTCGTTTTTCAAATATTGGTCACAGCTTCGAACGGCAATCTTTGCCTGGGCAATGGCTTCAATGGCAGTTGCAGGACCTGTAACACCATCACCTGCTGCAAAAACTCCAGGAATTCCGGTTTGTAAGGTAAGTTTATCTGCATCAATATCGCCCCATTTATTAATTTTTAATGTACCGTTCTTTGAGTATTGATTAATGTCATCAATAAAATTTATATCAGTTTTCTGACCGATTGCCGCTAATAAAAAGTCAATTTCCAGCTCGAATTCCGAATTTTCTACCGGAACAGGTCTTCTACGACCAGATGCATCGGGTTCTCCCAGTTCCATCTTAATGCAACGGATAGATTTTATCGTACCATCTTCTTGTTTATTGATCAAAACCGGAGCTGTCAGAAATAAATATTTCACGCCTTCGAGTTTCGATTCATGAATTTCAATGGGGTTTGCAGGCATTTCGGCTTCAGTGCGGCGATAAATTACATAAACTTCATCTGCTTCACAACGGATGGACGTTCGGCAACAGTCCATAGCCGTATTTCCACCTCCTACAACTGCAACTTTCTTTCCCCTAAAATCATATTTTTGTCCGGAGACTTCCATATTCCTCAGAAAATCAATGCCTGAGAATGCATTTTCGGCATCATCACCTTCGCAACCTACCGAAGTCCCTTTTTGAGAACCAATAGTTAAAATGCTTGCGTCATATTTTTCTGAAATTTCCTTATAACTGAAATTTTCTCCCAGTTTTTGATTGGTGAAAATGTTAACGCCCAATTCAGTAATTGTTGCTATTTCGCGCTCAACCAGCTCGTTTGGAAGACGATATTCAGGAATTCCATAGCGTAGCCAGCCGCCGGCATGAGGCATTGCTTCGAAAATATCAGCCTGATGACCTTTTTGAGCCAGCCAGTAAGCTGCTGATAATCCACCAGGACCACCGCCAATAATGGCTACTTTCTTTCCGGTTGAAACAGCAATTTCCGGTTTGTAATGTTGTTCAGAATCAAGATCTTTATCTGCAGCGAAACGTTTCAGGTAATCAATTCCCACTCCGGAGCCTTCTTCCATCAGATTTCGGCGACAAGCAGCTTCGCAAGGACGTACGCATACTCTTCCACAAATGGCTGGTAGTGGATTGTCTTGTTTGATTAGTTTAACCGCTTCCTTATACATCCCTTTGTCAATCAGTGAAATATATCCCTGAACATCCACTCCTGCCGGACAGGTGAGCTTGCAGGGACCTAAACAATCAGCATAATGGTTACTTAGCAGAAGGTCGAGTGCCGTTTTTCGTGCTTTACGAACTTCGGCAGACTCGGTGTCGATTTCCATTCCTTCGGAAATTTTGGTTGAACAGGAAGGTTGAAAACCACGCATTCCTTTCACCTCTACTACGCATACAAAGCAGGATGAAAAAGGCTCAAGGCGAGGTTCGTGACACAAAGTTGGAATGGAATAACCATGGCGTGTGGCTAAGCTGAGGATGCTTTCTCCTTCGTTTCCGGCTACGTTTTTTCCGTTTAATATGATATTGAGAACGTTCATTCTGATTCTGCTTACTGATTATAAAATGCTGATTGCTTTGAATTTACATTTTGAAAAACATGCACCGCATTTGATGCACTTTTCTTGGTGTATAAAATGGATTGATTTCCGTTCGCCAGAGATGGCTTTTGTAGGGCAGTTTTTTGCACAAACAGTACATCCGGTGCATTTTTCAGAAATTACTTCGTATGTGAGAAGTTTCTTGCAATTTCCGGCAGGGCATTTTTTATGATAGATATGTGCTTCAAATTCAGCGCGAAAGTATTTTAAGGTGGTTAAAACCGGGTTTGGAGCAGTTTGACCCAGTCCGCAAAGTGATGAGTTTTTAATTTGAATTGAGAGTTCTTCCAGCATCTCTATGTCACCTTCGCGGCCTTCCCCTTCCGTAATTCGGTTAAGAATTTCCAGCATACGTTGAGTTCCGATACGGCAGAACGTACATTTTCCGCATGATTCTTTCTTAGTGAAATCGAGAAAGAAGCGTGCCATGTCCACCATGCAGGTGTTTTCGTCCATCACGACCATTCCCCCTGAGCCCATGATGGCTCCGGTAGCGTTCACTGAATCATAATCTACCTGGGTATCGGCCAAATAGGCAGGAATACAGCCTCCCGAAGGTCCTCCTAATTGTACCGCTTTGAACTCACGATTTTTTTGAATGCCACCACCCAGCTTAAAAATTATATCTTTGATGGTAATTCCCATTGGAACTTCAACCAAACCACCGTGATTAATTTTTCCGGTGAGAGCAAATACTTTTGTCCCTTTACTTTTTTCGGTTCCCAAAGCGGCAAATGTCTTTGCTCCGTTATTAATAATCCAGGGAATATTAGCCCATGTTTCTACATTGTTGATGTTGGTTGGCTTTTTCCATAAACCGGATGCAGCCGGAAAAGGGGGCCGACGACGAGGCATTCCGCGTTCACCTTCGATAGAAGCAATTAAGGCCGTTTCTTCTCCGCATACAAAAGCTCCTGCTCCTTCTTTAACATAAAGATCAAAATGAAAGTCTTTTTTTCCGAGTATATCTTTTCCCAGAAAACCTTTTATTTTTGCTTGTTCAATCGCAATATTTAAGCGTTTGATAGCCAATGGATATTCTGCACGACAATAGATTACTCCTTCGCTGGCTCCGATGGAGTATCCTCCAATTAACATCCCTTCAATTACGGCATGCGGGTCTCCTTCTAGTACCGATCGATCCATAAATGCACCAGGATCGCCTTCGTCAGCATTGCAAATAATATATTTCTGACCACTTTTATTTTGGTAAGCAAATTTCCATTTCATTCCGGTTGAGAACCCACCACCACCACGACCTCTTAGTCCTGATTGTATTATTTCCTGAATTACCTCTTCCTGAGAGATGTTTTTAGAAATAATTTTCCGGATAGCTTCATAGCCCCCTTTTTCAATAGAATGCTCAATGTTTTCGGGATCAATTACTCCACAGTTTTTTAGGACAATTTTTGTTTGTCCTTTCCAAAAGGTATCATCTGGAAGCTGGATGAATTCTGAACGCACCAGATATTCTGTAACTGGCTGCCCGTTTTCAATATGCTTATTCAGAATTTCGATGCTTCGTTCCGGAGTCACTTCCCCATAGAGATAAGAACCTGTTTCATCAATGACTTCTACCAGTGGTTCACGAAAACACATTCCGATGCATCCGGTTCGTTGTAAGTCGAAACTGAGTTTTTCCGAAGTGCGATAGGTTTGCAGTGTGTCGAAAACTTTGGCCGCACCTGCCGCTATACCGCAGCTTGCCAGTCCGACTAATACTTTTGTTCGTGGCATAATTACAGGGCTTTCTATGATTGCTGAATTTCTTTTAAGTGAATTTCTTTGATGATTTTTACCGATGAAGCTCCAGTCAGTTTTCCGTATGTATTGTCTCCGATCATCATTACCGGAGCCAGTGAGCAACAGCCAAGGCAAGCTACCGATTCGAGTGTAAACACGCCGTCAGAAGTGGTTTCGCCATCTTTTATATGAAGTGTTTCGGTAATTGCTTCTGTTATTTCATTGGCATTCTGAACATGACATGCTGTACCGTGACACACTTTGATGATGTGCTTTCCAACAGCATTCAGCCTGAATTGTGCATAAAAGGTAGCAACACCGAAAATATCGCTAAGCTTCAGATTCATTTCAGTAGCCATTTTTTCGAGAGCTGTCTTCGGAAGAAAACCATAGGCATGTTGAATACTTTGCAAAACAGGAATAATAACCCCTTTTTTGCCTTTATACTTTTGCAATACAGGTTCAATAAGCCCTAAATCGATGTTTGATTCTGTAACTGCTTCTTTTGAAACGGGTAAGCGTTTTACGCGCATAAATGGTAGGTTTTATGGGCGGCTAAATTACGGAATTTCTTCCATTTCCCGATTGTAAAATACTGTAATTGAGTGTTAATGAAAAAGGTAACAATAAGACGAAATTATTGAAAATTAGCGATATGTAATGTTGTGGCATATCGAAAAAAGTGAAAGTATTTGCCTCCTTTTTTATAATTTTATGCTGGTTGGAGCAATATAACAGAATGACTTCGTATTAATTATTCACTTTGCTGTTTTGTCCTGAATAAAGGGGGAAAAAGTAATTATTAGATTTTTTCCAAAAACTTTTTCATTTCCACAAAAAGTTTTTGGGTGGGTAAGCCCATTACATTGAAATAAGATCCTTCGATGCGCTCGATGCCGATATAGCCAATCCATTCCTGAATACCGTATGCCCCTGCTTTATCCAGTGGTTTGTAGTGTGTTACGTAATGGTCTATTTCAATGTCTTCAAGTTGGCGAAAAAAAACATGGCTGGTTGCCGTGAATGAATGTTGTTTTTTGTTGGTTTTTAAACATACTCCTGATAAAACTGTGTGCATATTTCCTGAGAGTTTTGAAAGGATTTTACGAGCATCTTCTTCATCCTGAGGTTTCCCGAGTATTTCATCATTCAGTAATACAATGGTATCAGAAGTAATAAGCAGTGTATTTTCTGGAAGTTGAGAAAAATTGTAAGCAGTCGCTTTCTTGCAGGCAAGGTATTCAGGAACTTCTGTTGTTGGCAGTGTTTCGGGATAATCTTCTTTTGTATTTTGAATTAATACTTCAAAATCAATATCCATTCCACGCAAAAGCTCTTTTCTGCGAGGTGATTGTGATCCCAGAATAATATGATAATGTTTCAGAAAATCAATCATTTATGCAATAGTTTGATATATGCCAATCATGGAAAGCACTCCGATAGCCATAATGATTTTCATAAATGTAGAAAGGAAGTGGAAATCTTCATTGCTTTCTGCTTTCAAAAGCTTTGAGATAAAGAATAACAGTGGAAGTCCGATTACAACTCCTGAAAATCCAGCGAGATAGCTGATCCCATAATCGTAAAGCATGTATGCTGCGCCGAGGGTTAAAAACAGCAAGACAATTGTATAAATCAGAGCCAATTGTTTGCTTTTTGCTACACCCCAGGCAACAGGAATTGTATTGCAACCCCAGCGTGCATCACCTTCACGGTCTTCAATGTCTTTGATCAGCTCGCGAATAAGTGAAGTAAAGAAAGCAAACAATCCAAATCCTAAAACAAACCAGGTGATGAGCCATAAATTTGTTGCCATAGTTGCAAATTCTGCTGGATGTGCTTTGGTCGCAAAAAATTCAACTAACCATACAATGATTGGGACAAAACCTGTAAGAAAAGAAACCACAAAATTGCCCCAGAAAAAAATTCGTTTATATCGTAACGAATAGAAATAGAAGATCATAGCCGAAATCAGAAATAGAAACCCGATATTTATGGATTTTACCACAAATCCAATATAAATTTCAAGTGCGACACCTATTCCACTGATAATATAATAGATGTTTTCAGCTTTATTTTTCGGGATTTGATTTCCGACAACCATACGTTTTGGACGGTTTATAGGATCGATAAATAAATCAAAAATATCATTAATGATGTAACCACCAGCTGAAATCAATACAGCACCCAATACAAAAATAAAAAAGTTGAAGTTTGAAAGTTGTAATTCAGCTTTTTGAAGAATATAAAAAGGTTGAATCAGAAAATAACGGGTGAGGTACATTGTTGCCGCTACCATTAATAAATTGGGCCAACGTATTAACTTCAAAAAAGCTTTCATCTTTGTATGTTGTTTTATGTTGAATATTAATAATTTATCTGTGTATATTGTTTAGTCATGAAGTAAACAATTGAATGTATTTTTAAATATTAAGTAATTGAAAATCTACAATCGTGCACCAGATTAGTTTCTACCAAATAAATGCTTCCGTATCTTTAAACCAATTGCCCTGTAAGCGTAAAACCTGTTCAATGATGTCGCGAACACATCCTTCACCTCCTTTTTTGTCGGAAATATAGTGGGAGATGGAACGAATTTCTTCGACTGCGTCGGCCGGGCAAGCTGCAACTGCAACCAGTTTCATTACAGGATAATCAGGAATATCGTCACCCATATAAATAACTTCAGATGCGTCTAAGTGATTGTCTGTAAGGTATTTTTTGAAAATGTCGACTTTGTCGTGGACTCCCAGAAATACATCTTTGATTCCCAAGGATTCCATACGCATGCTCATCGATTGTGATTTTCCACCTGAAATAATGGCAATACGATATCCTTTTTTAACGGCATATTGCAATGCATAACCATCTTTCACATATGCACTGCGAAGTTGTTCGTGCTCATTAATGACAGTTACTTTACCGTCGGTAAGTACGCCATCAAAATCGAAAATAAAGGTGGTGATATGAGGAAGGTTTTCTCTGAAGTTAATCATAGCTTTTTCTTTATGTTGAATTCGAGGGAATGTTCCTGAATGGAATTACTGAGTATTTTGTATAACTCTTTGATCTCTGGATTATTGTTTAATAATTGAAGGTGTTTTTCTATGGTTATCTGGTCATTTCGGACTGCCGGCCCGGTTTGGATTGAACGCGGATCATTTCGTTTTATTTTTTTTGCGGTTCTCCGGATTAAAGGATAGAGAAGGTTGAATTCCATTCCATTTTCTTCCAGAATACTTTCGGCGACAGCATACATGTAATTCGTGAAATTACATGCAAAAACTGCAGCCAGATGAGCTATACGTCTTTCCTCAGATGTATGAAAGCGTACATCATTACTGATTGTTCCGGCAATTTCGAGTAAAATATCTTCGTTCTCAGTGCTGTTCGCTTCTAGTAATATTGGAATTTGCTTGAATTTCAACAGCTTATCTTTTGTGAATGTTTGTAGCGGATAAAATACGCCAATGTTGGACGAAATAGGATGTAAAACATCCATACTGCTTGTTCCGGAAGTATGAACTACCAGCTTTGAATCCAGATTTAACTCGTTAGCCAGCAGTGGTAATGCTGAATCACTGACAGCGATGATGTATAAATCAGCATCTTTTCGGATATCATTAAGATTATTGGTGGCTTCGCATCGTAGTTTAAATGCGAGCTCTTCGGCTGAAAAAATTGAACGGTTATAAACCTGAACAATCTGGAATCCTTTACGATACAACGCATTTCCCAAATTGAACGCAATGTTTCCGGCTCCAATCAAAACAATATTCTCAAATTTTTTCAAAGCTTCCGGTTTTGGATGCCAAAATTACAAAAGAATCAGGACTATTAGAAATAGATACAAAATCTTACATATTTGCCAGAGTGATAGTTGACCTCATAATAGCTTCATGTTGAGGTGTGAAAAATATGCAGCGAACATGTGTAGTGGTAATATTTTCTAAATCATATGATTATGGTGTTTTGGTAAAATATTAAAAAAAACAGTATGATTTAACTTTTTTTGTTGTATATTTATATTTTACAATATACAACAATATGAATATCTTAATTATTTTGAATATTTATAAATTAAATATAAATAATTACATAATTCGAATTATAATGTTTAAAATTAATAATATGATAATATAGAATCGATAATTAAAAAGGTAGGCTTGGTAATGTTGGTTATGATAATTTTTTATTTTTGTGATAAGGAAAATAAAGTAGAAAATACTGATAAGGTTAAGTCGGTTAGTAAAGGTGAATTGATTATTAACGAACTTAACTATAAAGAATACCTGGATAGTCCGGAGGTGAAATTCTTTTTTCAGGATGTAAAAGTAGCGGGAATTTATGAATCTGAAGATGTCAAAGGTAATGTAACTTTATGTGTAGAAGTAATTTCGGAAGGATATACTTTATGTAGAGATTTTAAAACTCACGATGCAGCCTGTATGTGGGGTGCTTATTGCCAAGCAATGCAGCCATTATGGTACACTAATTACATGATAGGTAATCAAACATGGAATTGTGTTTGCAGGGGTATAGGTTGTCAGTCTAAATAATGATTGAATGTCATGAGTCGAGTCCCTAAAGGTATAATGATTAAATGCAATATCTTTATGGACTAGACTCATGTATATAATTAAAATTTGATATTATGAAGAAGTATGTCTTAATAATGGTGTGCTTACTGCTATCTATAAAATTAGAAGCACAGACAGATTCAACCAAATTAAACAGATCAAAAGCAATTGAGTATAATTTAAAAGGTGTTGAATTTCAAAAGATTAAGGAGTATAAAGAAGCGATCAAGTGTTTCAATAAAGCTCTGGAGGCTGATTCAACATTTGGTGAAGCTTATTATAACAGAGCCATCTCAATTGCGAACTCAAATCCTAAAGACGAAGAGTATGTTGATTTTGATGTATGTAATGAATTTAAAAAAGCATTCAAATTCGGGATAGTAGTTAGCAAAGAGGAGTTGTTTTTTTATGGATGCACATTGAAATATTAGTATGTAAAAATGAAATGATGCACATTTTTATATCCTCTTTATCAATACCCACAATATCCCCGCTAACATTAGTCCGGCGCTAATCCATAACAGGATGATGTTTGGAAAGAAGTAAGCTTTGATAACAATGTGTTTGGGTTTGTAATGTACCATGCGCATCAGTAAATGACCTTCTTTGGGTGAGATTTGCTCCAGTCGAACCCATACATGCTGATTCTCAATCCAGGCTTCTTTGTAAGTAATCATATTATCACGAACACGAAGCAGACAGGAATCTTTGTTTTTGCCGTTTTTACTGACTAATGTGATAAATGCTTTGATGTCAACTGATTTTAAATCAATATCGTTAGGGTTGAAAACGGTTTTAATGCTGTCGAGAGTGAGTGTGTAGTAATAAGCGGAAATACTTTCTTTCACTGCAATTTCGAGAGTGGTATCGCTAAGAGTTGTAAGTGTATCCTCCGGATTAGAGGCCAGATAAACAAATACATCCCCATCGATACGATGCTTTATTGCCGGATTCATCATAAAACCCATATTGGAGGTATGGCTTACAGTGGGCTTTAATTCAAATTGATAAGAAGAATCTGTAAGCCAAGTGAATGCCAATTTGTAAGAGGTTTCGTCATCGATCGTATGGCTGTTCTGGTATTGAACTTTAAAATCACTGAGTTGAGTAGTTCGGTTTTTAATCAACACGGTGTTTTCACTGCCATTGGCAGACTGAAGAGGATCTGTCAATGTTTTTTTTCCTGAAAAGACGAACAGAACAGCCAACATAAAGAGTGCAAAACCCAGATGTGAAAGCCATGCTCCGAAATTTTTCTTCCAGAAGTTTTTAAATCCGTAAATTATGACCGACATCACGGTGAAAACTCCACCGAAACGTAACAATGACATCTGCCAGTTTGCTTCAGTTGTTTTGTTTATGAAATAATCAGCAACAGCTACCAGTATAATTAGGAATAGTCTGAGCCAGAATTCGTAACGGGGACGTTCTTTTGGGAAGAAAGAGAGCCCTATAAATAAGAGTACCAGTGATGCAAAAGGCATTTGCCAGCTATTATAAAATAGTTCGCGATTGGATGGAGGAGCAATACTGGTTCCAAAAATCTGATTGATTAATGGGATAGAAGTGGTGATAAATACCTGAAATGCAGATAAGCCAATTACCAATACTCCCAAAAATATCCAGAGTTTACGTTCGGGAAACAGAAGCTTCTCTTCTGTAAATTGTTTACGGTTTTTCCATCCGGCATAAATAGTTGACGCCAAGGCTGCAAACAGGAGTATGATCAATGGAATAGTTTTGTCATTTCCGGTAAATGCATGTGCAGAGCTGTTTGCCAATACCCCGCTACGTGTTAAGTAGCTTGCGTAAATTACGAAAATATAGGTCGATAATGTAAGGATAAATGCTTGAAGCGAGATTGTTCCTTTTTTCAATACCGAAAAACAGGAGTGTAAGGAGGCAATCAGTAAGAGCCAGGGCAGGAGTGAAGCATTTTCAACCGGATCCCATGCCCAGAAGCCACCAAAAGTGAGTGATTGATAGGCCCATGCTCCGCCTAGTAATAACCCTGTTCCCAAAAAGAAAATAGATGCAATCAGCCAGGGATAAGCTATTTTGAATCCATTGTACCGATTGGGGAAAAGCATTGACCCCAGTACCAGCACAAATGGAAATAAGGTTAAAGAATACCCGGCAAAAAGTACGGGAGGATGAATAACCATCCAGTAATTCTCCAGCAAAGGATTTAAACCATTCCCGTCACGTAGAATGCTGAGATAGTGTGCGTTTTCGAATATTGTACCCTGAGTATTTTCTACAGTATCGCGTAACAGAGTAAATGGAGAACTTCCGATGGTAAATCCAAATAGATTGATTCCCAGTATTTCCAGTATTAACAAAAGTTGTACAATACTGATAAGTGGAAAAATTGTCCGAACCATATTCCGGTTACGAAATAACAAAAATGTTGAAAAGAAACCTTGCAGGAAAATCCACACCAGATAACTGCCTTCCTGACCAGCCCAGAGTGCCGAAAATACATATTTGGAAGCCATTTCTGAAGAAGAATGTTGCCAAACGTATTGATATTCAAAACAATTTCCTTTAAGCGCACCCAGTAAAGCCAGCAATGCAATAAAAATACCGATGATATGCAACAGATAAAAATATTGGCCTAATTGGATGTTTCTTATAAAAGAAGGTTTTTCATCCTTTGCCTGCCAGAAAAAAAACAATGAAAGCAAAGTAGCCGCAAAAGCAATATAGATAGCCAAATTTCCGGCAATTCCCCAAAAAAGTTGTTCTCCGATATAGTTCATTTTAATAAGTTTCTTGATTGTGGACAAAGATATAGGAATTGAAACCATAAACAAGTGAGAACAGAAAATGATGGGAGGTAAGTGAACAGAAAAATGAATAATTAAATTCCTATAATAAATTCTTTTATTCGCTTTGATTTTCTAAATATTTTGCAAATGTTTGTATTTAGATCTGTTTTCATAAGAGGCAAAGGGGGCAGAATAATCACCCTCTTTGCCTGAACATATAAAATACGTAAATAGAATCTGGTTTAACGGGTAGTATTTAACTTAACGCAATTGGAAATTGAAATCTCGAAAAAACAATTTTGTACTAATTTGCTTTGAGAGGTGTTATAGATTGAATTTTTTGAAAATAGTTGCAGAGGTGTGTCCTCCAAATCCAAATGTGTTGTTAAGGGCAACAGAAACTTCTCTTTCCTGGGCTTTAAGAGGTGTCAGATTTAGTTGAGGATTTATTTCCGGATCAGTTTCATGCAAATTAATTGTTGGCGGAATAACATTACATTCAATTGATTTTATACATGCAATAGCCTCTATTGCTCCGGCAGCACCTAACAAATGTCCTGTCATGGATTTTGTGGCGCTGATTTGGATTTTGTTGATTGATTGACGGAAAACTTCTTCAATAGCCTTACACTCACTTATATCTCCAACAGGTGTTGATGTAGCATGAGCATTTATATACGAAACTTCGTTTGGAGTTAGTCCGGCATCAGCTAATGCGTCTTTCATAGCCAGGATAGCCCCTAATCCCTCAGGGTGGGTAGCTGCAACGTGGTAAGCATCAGAAGCGGCTCCATATCCGGCTAATTCGCAATATATTTTTGCTCCTCTTTTTAAAGCATGATCAAGTTCTTCAATCATAAGAATGCCTGCACCTTCTCCCGCTACAAAACCATCCCGGGTTTTGTCAAACGGGCGGGATGCAGTTTCAGGAGAATCATTTAATGTAGAAAGTGCTTTCATCGAATTAAACCCTCCAATTGCAGTTTGAGTAATTGTAGCTTCGGAGCCTCCGGTTATAACAATGTTTGCACGTCCTAATCGGATAAGGTCTAAGGCGTTTGCGATTGCATTATTCGACGAAGCGCAGG
>Ga0209639_1001389_pt1 | contig 24431 bp, 31 predicted proteins | sample EPASupsiteHSE605_FD_187268 | JGI IMG/M metagenome (GOLD analysis project Ga0209639, IMG submission 187268) | Bioremediated contaminated groundwater from EPA Superfund site, New Mexico - Sample HSE6-05 (SPAdes) (version 2) | ecosystem: Environmental > Aquatic > Deep subsurface > Groundwater >...
ATGATGAAACCACCGGCAGCCTCATCATTAAAACACCGCATTCGATGGCTGCGTATTATCTGCCGCCTGTTATCAGAGAATTTCAGAAACAATTTCCTTCCATCGGTTTCGACTTCGATGCCTGCGTTGGTTTTAATATAAACGAAATATTCAATGCAGGCCTCATTGATGTGGCATTTCTGTTTTGCGACAATTTCACCGATAATATTTTGATTGTCGAAGAACTGATGCCTGTGAACATGGTATTTGTGGCTCATCCGGAGAATAAAGAGTTTAAAAAACCACTGAAATCAATTCGTGATTTTCATAATAAAACACTCCTTTTGTCGAAAAACGATTGCAGTTACCGCATGACGTTTGAAAGAATGCTGCTAGCAGCCAATGTCCAACTGGCAAAAACCATTGAAATAAACAGCCCCGAAGCTGTGAAGAATCTGCTGTTGCAGGGACACAATGCAGTGGCACTGCTGCCCGAAATTGCCGTGCAGAAAGAGCTGAAAAAACAGACCCTGAAAAGCATCCCATGGAAAGGCCCTGACTTGAATATGAAAATATATATGATACGCAAAAAAGACAAATTTCTCACCGGCGCCGCCCGCGCCTTTATCGATGCGGTGAAACAGCATTTTGTTGGATTGCAGTGAAAGCAGGATTGGTAAAAAATCTTTTTACAATTGAATTGTATTTGTTACACCGATAATTCAAAGGGATTAATTCAGATAACTTCACATCATCTGAATCTGATATCTGTTCATTTTTCGATATTGATGACTCTGCGGGACGCGAATACCTGAGAGACAGCGGGCTTACACCGGCGTTCATCCGCCAAAAAAAGGCGATGGTAGAAAATGTGCGTAGGCAGATGAATAAGTTTTTATTTTTGATTGGCTGAAAACTTATTAATACTACATCGCATGAAAATCGTTACTGTTTATTGCATCACTTTACTGCTGACAACCTTGTCGTTTGTCGCACCGGCACAGCATCCCACAGTGTCGAAAAACGAAGCGCGGGCTTACCAAAAGGGAACGCGCAACTTCGACGGAACCCCGGGTTCAAACTACTGGCAGAATTCGTCGGACTACTTTATACAGGTGTCGGTAGATGTAAAAAACAAGGTTCTGAGCGGCCGCGAGCGAATTGTGTATTCCAACAACAGCCCCGATTCATTAAAAACAATTGTCATCAGACTGTATCAGGATGTGTTTAAAAAAGGGGTGAACCGCAATTCCATTGTGCCGGTAAATCCGGCCGACATTCACGATGGCGTACGCATAGGATCGCTGAAAGTAAATAACGAAATTATGGATCTGAGCGAAGGAAGTCAGCAGATAATGCGCGATGGTACCTTGTTGTACGTTTTTCTGTCAAAAAAAATAGCGCCGAAAAGTAAAACCGAATTACAGATTGAATGGAGTTTCGATTTTCCGCAACACACGCTTATCCGCATGGGCACTATGGACAGCACCAGTATGTTTGTCGGACAATGGTATCCTCAGATTGCAGTATACGACGACGTCAATCGCTGGGACACCAGATCGTACAACGGATTGGCTGAATTCTACAGCGATTTCTGCAATTTCGAAGTTGAAATTACAGTTCCCGATCAGTTTATGGTATGGGCCACCGGTGAATCGCAGAATCTGAAAGACATGCTTCAACCGCAGATTTATAGCCGTTATACAAAAGCCTGTACCTCCGACGAAATTCATCATGTAATTACTGAAGAAGACATTCTGAATAAAAAAATCACAACACAAAATCACACATGGAAATACAAAGCAACTAACGTGAGTGATTTTGCCTTTGGTGTAAGCGATCATTATTTGTGGGATGTTACGAGTGTGATAGTTGACAAAAGCAGTGGCCGACGCACAGTGGTAGGTACTGCATATAACAAATCGGCGGTGAATTTTGAAAAAGTAATTTCGATTTCCCGTGAAACCATTCGTTCGTTGTCCGAAGAAATGCCCGGCATTCCCTACCCTTTTCCATATCTGACGGTGTATGCCGGCGACTTTGGTATGGAATATCCGATGATTACGAACGTAGGTCCTGATGCGGAATTTGGAATGACCGTGTATGCCAATTCGCATGAAATTGCGCACGCCTATTTTCCGTTTCTGGTTGGCACCAACGAAACCGGTGTTGGCTGGCTGGATGAAGGGCTCACGGTATATATTCCCGAAAACAGTCAGCACAATATTGCGCCTGAATTGAACATCGGAGCGTACAACACCAGTGCATTTTCGCAGTATGCAGGCATACAGGATGAAGTAGCGCTGATTACACCAACACAATGTCTCGATGCAAAAGTGTATTTCTATCTGAACTACGCCAAAGCTGAACAAGCGCTCAGGATGCTGGAAATGGAGCTTGGACACGATCTGTTCAAAACCTGTTTACTCACCTTTATCGAACGCTGGAAATACAAACATCCGACAGCGCTTGACTTTTTTCACACCTTCGATGATGTTTCGGACAGGTATCTGGATTGGTACTGGATGGCGTGGTATTATCAGGTTGGCGGCATTCCGGATCTGGCTATACAAAATGTTCTTCACAAAAATGACAGCTATACGGTGATCGTTGAGAATAAAGGAAATCTGCCGCTTCCGGTTGCTGTAAATTTTTACAATGGCGATCGTTTGTTGAAAACCCTCAGCTCACCAGCCAGTAATTGGGCTGAAGGAACCAGAGAAATTGAACTGCATTTTAATGCAACGGAAACTGTCACAAAAATCACCCTCGGCAGCGAAACCATTCCTGATGGGCATCCGGAGGATAATGAGTATTTAATAGATTGATGTGATGAGCATGAGGCATGAGGCGCAGGGCAAAACGCTCAACGCGCAGAGCACAACGCGCAACGCCTGGGCATGAGGCATGCGGCATGCAGCATGCTGGAGCTTCGCTTCGCACAGTCCGCTGCGTTTAGACCCTTCGTCAAGCTCAGCACAAGGCTGGTGTTCGCCGCGGCGAAATGAAATCGTCGGGAAGGGCTCAAAATATAAGCTTTAAGCCTGTATTCCAAACCATTTTTTGCGATACCAGAAAGCAAGATTTACAAGGGCAATCATCACCGGAACTTCAACCAGCGGGCCGATGACAGCAGCAAAGGCTTCGCCTGAATCCATTCCAAAAATGGCAATGGCCACCGCAATGGCAAGTTCGAAATTATTGCTGGCGGCTGTAAACGAAAGAGTGACCGACTGTCCGTAAGTCGCACCAATCCTTTTGCTTATCCAGAATGAACCGACAAACATAATGACAAAATAAATCAACAAAGGCACAGCGATCATGACTACATCCATCGGAATTTTGACAATGTATTCGCCTTTAAGCGAGAACATCACAATAATCGTAAACAGAAGTGCAATCAGCGTCAGCGGGCTGATGACCGGGATAAATTTTGTATGATACCAGGTTTTGTCTTTGACGCGTATCAGTATAAAACGGGTCAGGAAGCCGGCTATAAAGGGTATACCCAGATAAATGAAAACGCTTTCGGCAATTTGTCCCATGGTGATATTTTCAACCACGCTGTTGGTTGGAACACCGAACCAGCCCGGCATTACAGCGATAAAGAAGTAGGCATACACCGAGAAAAACAACACCTGAAATATACTGTTGAATGCAACAAGTCCGGCAGCATATTGTGTATCACCTTTTGCGAGATCGTTCCATACAATGACCATTGCAATGCAGCGCGCCAGGCCAATCATGATAATGCCATACATGTAGGGCAGATTTGCATAATCCTCTCCGGGAAACAATTTGATAAAAGCAATGGCAAGCGCAAACATCAGCAGTGGTCCCACAATCCAGTTTTGAATCAAGGACATGGTAAGCACTTTCACGTTGCGGAATACATCGCCGAGTTCTTCGTATTTGACTTTCGCCAGTGGCGGATACATCATGAGAATAAGGCCAATTGCCAGCGGTATGTTGGTGGTGCTGTCCGGCGACGATTTCAATGACTCCCAGAAATCAGCCACGTCGGGAAAAAAATATCCGGAAAGAACTCCAATGGCCATAGCCAGAAAGATCCATAATGTGAGGAATCGGTCTAAAAACTTCAGTCTTGTTTTCATGATTGCAAGAATTTGAAAATTTGAAAGTGTGCTAATTTGAAAGGGCTCTTTCTGATTTGAAAGTTTCTATTGTCCATTTAGCCTACGTTTTGAAGAAGCAATTATTTTTGAAAGCATTTTACTGATTTCGAGTAAATCATCCTTTAACTCATCATTATAGTCATACTTTGGGTTTCTTTTACAGATTGCAAACCAGTAGGCTGTTTCATCAGCTTCCTTTGCGGCGATTTTCAATTTGTGGATAAAGTCTGCAATACTCTCGGCATTCTGGGCTTCCCAAACATTTGCGCCGATTGAAGTCCCGGACTTGCAGATCTGACGCGCAATTACATACTGGTGTTTGTCTTCCATTTTTTGCGACAGATCAAGAATCTGTGATCCAAAATCAACAACTTTGCTGACTATTAAATTGTCCTTGTCGTTTCTCATAGGTATATATTTTAGTTTAATTTTCAAATTTTCAAATCATCAAATTTTCAAATTAACCTCCGCAGCAACAACAGACACTTTTACGCTTTTCGCCATAAACATTAATACTAAGCACTTTTGAACCTGTAACTCTGAACTCCGCTATCTCAGCGTCATTCATGTAATTTCTCAGAAGTTCATCGCTGAGTTCAATCACTTTTTCCTTGTCAACTCTGATATTAATAAAGTCCGCATCTTCGAGCATTTTCAGATAATCAGATTTCAGACTTGCACCGGCCACACAGCCTGCGTATAATTCGGCAGCTTTCAGAATCGGCTCCGGGAGCGGCCCTGACAGCACAATGTCGGACACGCTGAAATGTCCACCGGGTTTCAAAACGCGGCTCATCTCGCGGAAAGCAGACATTTTATCGGGCACCAGATTTAATACACAATTGCTGATTATCACGTCGGCTTTGTTGGATGTTACAGGCATTTTTTCAATTTGTCCCAGACGGAACTGCACATTCCTGAAACCAAGTTTCTGAATATTCTCATTGGCTTTGTCAACCATAGCGGGCGTCATGTCAATACCGATGACCATACCGTTTTCGCCCACCAGCGAGCGCGCTACAAAACAATCATTTCCCGCACCTGAACCTAGATCAATAACTGTATCACCGGCTTTGATCTTTGCAAATTCAGTCGGAATGCCGCATCCAAGATTCAGGTCTGCATCCGGATTGTAGCCTTCCAGCTTTGTATAGTCATCGCTGAAAATGCTATACGTTGTAGCATCTCCGCAACTGCAGCCACATCCACATTCTGTGGCACTATTGGCAATTTCGCTGTATTTTTCTTTGACCAGATTGGTCAGCTCTTCGTTTTTTTTACTCTCTTCCATATCATTATGTTTTCAACAATAACAAACACTTTTATTCAAAATCAAACTCGCCAAACCGGTTAAAAATCTGATCACGGATTTTGCGATACACTGCCAGCTTCTGCTCTTCGGTACCGGTGGCATCGGCGGGATCTTCGAAACCAATGTGCAGGCGGTTGCGAACCTTTCCGGTGAACACCGGACAAATTTGCCTGGCATTATCGCATACTGTAATTACATAGTCAAAACTCTTTTTAATAAATTGATGTACACTTTTGGGATACTGATCTGAAATATCGATTCCCATTTCCTTCATGACCTGTACTGCATAAGGATTCACTTCCTTTTCAGGTTTTGTACCTGCCGAATAAACATCAGCTTCGGGATACAATTTTCGCATAATACCTTCAGCCATCTGGCTCCGGCAGCTGTTTCCAGTGCATAAGATGAGTATTTTCATGAATGCTCCTTTTTCTTACATGTGTTGAAACTGGCTCTGAATCCCATTTGTGCAGCCATCTTATTGCCCAGCAGTTCGCCGTTAAAATAGCGATACACGGGACATTCAAAATTGAAAAATAAAATACGATCCGATCTGAAGGCAACCTGAATCCAGGGCTGAATCAAAAAGGAATAGCTTCCGGTCCCTGTAACCACCTGATCAAATTCGCGGGTGTCCTTACCGCGCCAATCGAAAACCCCAAACACGGACATATTGATTTTCGGCAGTACCCTGTGCATCACGCCGGCATTGGTGCGCAAAAAAGGGCCATAGCGATACACCAGGAAATCCTTGTTTATTTCACTGCTGAGCTCAAGATTGGCCTGAGAGGCAAATCCCCAGTCCTGATTGGCCGACAGCCGCTGAAACGATGCGGTACCTGTCCATTTCACAGCCCCCGACGAAGGCTGCAATGAAACCGGAATGGTGATTCCATTCACTGATTGGTGAAAAGCTCCCACAGGGATTTTGGTGCCGGCAGAAAAAGCCAGTTGCGTAACCGGTTTCACTTTTTTAATGGCGATTACTTTTACAGCCACAGCCATATCACCAATGCCACTTGCACCAAGCTTAAAGGGCTCATTATTCAACGAAAGCTTCTGACTTTTATCGTAAAAGTATCCGGCTTCGGCTGACACTGAAATTCTGTTTGAAATACTATAGGACGACCACAGATTCTGATACAGAAAACTGCTTTTGAGAATGTACGGATTTTCAATTTTTATATCGTGATAATAATACTGGTCGGATAAACTGTATTTCATTGCTGAAGACACCTGCCACTCACCTTTTGCCGATGAAGACTCAAAGCCGCTACCCGCCACCGGATTTCCGGCAGAGCAGCATTGTGCCATGAGTTGTTGTGAACAAAAAGCACAGAGAATAAAAAGTAAAATCAGTTTCATAATACTTTAATCATCACGGTATCGGAAACTGTCCCGTATTCATTACTGACTTTGCATTCAATGGTGTTGAGTCCTGTGCAGGTCGGGCAGGCCCAATAGCGCACTGTGACGGAATCCTGGCCGATCAGTGTGCCATGATTGGTGCTCCACAAATAGGAGAGTCCTGTACCCCTCGTGTATACTTTGATGTCAATTTCTTCCCAGACAACAATGGTCCGTTTTTCAGGAACAATGCTGTCGATGGCAAGATTGTCCGATGGATCTGGTTCAATCGGCTCCTCATTTTTGCAGGAAAAACCAAGCATTAAAAGACTGATGAAACAACCAATCAACAAGTATTTTTTCATCCGGTCAACGGTATTATTATCGCTTTACAGCGCGCATTAAAGCATCGGTGTCGAGATGTTCGAAATTAATAAAATCGCCCAGGAAATTACCATTATCCATCACCACAATGCGTGGCGGATATTTGGCATCGCCCAGCAGCGGGAAGAATTCTTCGGGCGCCACGATGGTATAAGGCCAGCGACCGCCGGCAGCACTGAAGAAATCATTCACCTGACTTTCCTCGCCAAAAGCAAGAACATATACCGGTGGAAAATCGGGATTCTTTTTCTTCAACTGATGCAAATAAGTAGATGCTTCCTGGCAATGCTCGCAATCGAGACTAAACAGACAGACTATTTTTTTTCCCGAGTTCAGATCAACTTTTCCTGTATTGAAACTGGTGTATTTGGTAAAAATGGAATTCACTTTTTTGCGTCCTGAACCATTGGTGTTTACAACCTGAGTGGTCTGGGTTTCCTTGATGATCATTTTGCCATTTTCGTACACCGTATCGGTTTTGATTACGACATTGGTTGAATCCGTATCATCGGCTATCACTGTCTGTACAGGAGCGTTACTTTCGCCTGCACAGCAGCATTTGGGAGGTTGAAAAATAAAAATGGCGAGATAAATCACTGCGAAAATCAGCAAAGGAAGCCATAACTGATCTTTTTCTTTTGGCTTCACTTTGAGGAAAATGTACACCAACATGGCCATGGTGATCAGATTCTTGATGATTGCCTCGAGTGGCAGCATCGGGATCAATTCGCCGAAGCAGCCACAGGAGCCGTTATTCCCTGTTGTTGCGATAACCCACGATAAATGTATGCAGAACGCCAGCAGCAATAGAAAAGTTGCCGGAACAATAATGTTTTTAAGAAAGTTATTCTGAAGGATGGCAATCCCAAGAAATATTTCGAAGCCGACAATTGCCCTGGCCAGTAAAGGAGCCACACACCAGTTGGTGATGCCGAGGTCGACGATTTGTTTTGCAAAAACATACAACGCCGATTCAAGAGGAAACAGTTTGCTGTAAGCCGACAGCAGGAATAAACCGCTGACAAGAATTCTGAAGGCCCAGATGATGTGATTCTGATTAATTTTTTTCATTTGTTTGGCAATTTTAAAGTCCGACAAACACAAGCGTAAAAGATTCGCAAATTAGTGAATTTTTTTCGAAACAAAAGAACGAATAAAAGGCGCAATTATTATGGCAACAGGCAGCGCTGTAACATAAGCTACGCCCCAGGCTTTAAGCCATTGCAGGATAAATCCGGTATCCAGGCCGAAGTTGATCCATGTACCGACGAAAGAAACCACAGAAGTCATGATTAAAATCATGATTGATAGAAAGACCAGCATCTGTTTTTTTGATGTCATAGCAAGAATGGTTTTTCAGAAAAGGAAATTAAACAAATATCCTACAATGAGAATTCCGGAACCAACCACCCCGATAAAAGTAAGAATAAGCGGGAGTTTAAGAACTTTTCGCAGGATTACCATTTCAGGTAAAGACAACCCGATTACCGCCATCATAAAAGCCAGTGCTGTTCCCAATGAAGCCCCTTTTTCAATAAGCACAGAAACTATGGGAACAATGCCAGCTGCATTGGAATACAGCGGAATTCCGATTAATACAGACAGAGGAACAGAATACCAGGCATCCTTGCCCATAAGTGCAGCCATGAAATCTTCGGGAACATAACCGTGAGCGCCGGCACCGACAAGAATACCCAACGCAACATATAACCATACTTTTCCAACTATTTCTTTAACGGCATCGAAACCAAACCTGATCCGGTCGCTGAAGCGCAGTTTTGCATCCCCATCAGCCGCTCCCACCTTGACGTTAAACACCCAGGGTTCAATCCATTTTTCCAACTTCAGCAATCCGATAATCCATCCGGCCAGAACAGCGATCACCAGGCCCGTGACAACATAAATCAAAGCTACCTGCCAGCCAAACAAACCATACAGAAGCACCACCGCAACCTCATTAATCATGGGTGCTGCAATCAAAAACGAAAATGTAACACCTAAGGGAACGCCCGCTTCGACGAACCCCAGAAACAAAGGTATAGCCGAACAGGAACAAAATGGTGTTACAATCCCCAGCATTGCTGCCAGCATATTTCCCAGAATGGTCTTTTTACCGCCCAATGCCTTGCGGGTTCGTTCCGGTGTAAAATACGTGCGTACTATCCCTACAAAGAAAATGATCAGTGTCAGCAATAAAAGAACCTTCGGAAATTCATATGCAAAAAACCAGATGGCCTCGGCCAAATGATCGCCCTTAGTCATTCCCAGCACCTGAAATACAAACCAGTCAACAAACGGCAACAAGTACACGTACGCAATGTACCATACCGGTAACAGTGCCAGAGGCGTAAGAATTTTCACCAGTGGTTTTTTAAAAAATTCTGATTTCATGATATTCTGATTTCAATCATATTTTTTTTCGCTCCTGATCTAAGATCAGAAGTAAAAAAAACAACAACTCATTATTTTTTCAGCTTTTTGAATGTGTTTATTTTCTCTACAAAAGCCGTTTCAAACTGTTCCTTGTTTTTATCAATCAAATATTGTTTGACAATATCAGAAACATCATTGCTCAATTCTTTCTTTCCTTTTTTCTTTACAAGAACAACAGTCTGTGATTGCGCTTTATACTTCTCAACAAGAACTTTGTTTGTGTCTTCGGCGAGTTTAACTTCTTTGAAAACCACATTTCCATCGGGAAAATTCTTTTGGATCATAGCCTCTATATCGGCTTCCAGCGCATTGCACGCTTTGGCTTTGCAGCAAGCCAGATTGGCTTTAAAATACAAAACTTCGATGCCTTTTTTGTTTGTTTGTGCAAAAACAGTTGTTCCTGCAAGCAATGCAATCATCAATATTACCAGTCGTTTTTTCATATTTGTTTATTTAGAAAATCCAGAAAATGAAGACAAAATAAAGACCAGCACCAATAAAGAGGACCGCAGCAACAAGCCGGAACCACTTTTCAAAGACTTTAATTTTGTTGTAAAAAGTTCCCACGCCCGACATACTGAAAGCCAGTAGCCATGCGATAATGATAACCGGCAGTCCTGTTGCAATGGCAAACACCGGAGGCAGTAATAAGCCGTCGGGGCTGGCTAAGGTCATTGGAATGAGCATGAGAAAATAAAACACGCCACTGCTTGGACAAAAAGCAAGTGCGAAAATCACACCCAGCAGGAAAGCCCACCACGAGCTGCCTCCAGAGGCTTTCTGTTCAACTTTCTCTGATAATCCTCCGCCCTTTCGTGATAAACGGATTTTGAAAATATTCAGCATCAGCAAACCGATCACGAGCAGCAATGGTCCAAGAAATTTTTCGCCATACTCGCTGAATAACTTTGCAACTTTAAACGAGCTTGCGCCAAAATAAATAAGAATCCCAAGCCCTGAATAGCTCACCAGGCGACCAAAAGTGTATAGCAAGCCGTTGTAGAATATTTTTCGCTTCGAAGAAATTTCGCGGCTGATAAAACCAATGGCAGTGATATTGGTCGCCAACGGGCAGGGACTGATAGCAGTCATAATACCCAGCGCAAAAGCAGCCAGAATCGGATATTGGGCGTTTTCGGCCCAGGCTTGTAATAGTTCGGTCATTTTGAAGTAGTCAGTTGTGAGTTGTCAGTGGCCAGTGGCCAGTTATGAGTTATGAGTGATGAGTGATGAGTGATGAGTTTGCGAGAGTAGTCAGCAGGAGACAGGCGATAGGCGTCAGGCGATAGGCCTCAGACTGCAGGCGTTGTGCGTTGAGCGCTGAGCTTTATTGCAGCTTCATCAGTTCGTCAATTTTCTCCCGGAGCTTTTCGACAAAGAGTTCGGGCTTGCCAATTTTCGAAAAACCAAGATCGGTGATATCCACAATCACTTCTTTTCCATCGGGTAAAAGGCGCGTCAGCACAAGGGTTGAGCCATATGCCGAATATTTTTTTACCAGTTCGGCGTTCTCTTCCAGTTCGCAGTTAAATGTTTTGAAAACAATAATGCTGCTATCGATTTGTGCTTTATAATAGGTGTTCAGCGTTTCAACCGTCACTTCTTCAATTTTCTGACAGGTTGCACAGCGGTTGGTGATGTGGAAATCGTACACAAGCAGTTTTGTCTGTGCCTGCGCTGCAAGCGTCACACAGAGCAGAGAAAAAAGTATCAGGAGATTTTTCATAGTGGTTATTTTAAGTCTTTTACAATTTGTTCGCGCAGCAATTGTTTGAATTCATCAGGCTTGTTTTTAGCCAGTTTAAATCCCTGAGCCGTAAAATCGGTGCGGGTTTCTTTACCCTGAAACGTTCTTGTAACAAACAGCGCTGTTCCGAAAGCTTCGTACTTTTCGCACAATGCCGCATTTTCCTTTGCTTCTGCATCGACTTCAAGCAACTGTACACGGCCTGCTTTTACTTCGTTTTTGAAAACATCCTGCAGGACTTCATTTACCCCATTGCCTATTGCAATGCATGACGCACAGCGGCGTGCCGCATGAAACAAATAAATGGTCACTTTAGGAACTTCTACTTTTTTCACAACGATGGCTGTATCACCGGATTCCTGAATGGTTGTGTCGGTTTTTTCAACATATACGGCCTTAACCGAATCTGTTTTTTCGGATTCCTGTTTGGAACCTCCGCACGAAGACAGCATGAATGCAGCACAAGCTGCAATCAGAAAGAGCGTTATTTTTTGCATGTGGTTGGATTTATAAATTTCTCGAAAAGTTTTTTTGCCTTTTCCCAATTCTCTGTATTTACGCAATAACGAATGGTCGGGAGCTCAATTTCGCCCTGAATAAGGCCGGCAGCCTTAAGCTCCTTCAGGTGCTGCGATAATGTGGAACGCGCAATGGGAACTTCGGTAATCATTTCACCGCTGGTGCAACAGCCCACGCCATCGCAGCGGTTCTCCTGAATCAGTCTTTCCATTATATATACGCGCGCGGGATGGCTGAGTGCTTTGGCTACTGCAGCCAACTCTATGTGATCATCTTTAAAAAATTTTTTTGCCATTACTTTTTGTTTTGCTCAATCAACTCTTTGATCTCGCTAACCGAAGGCACACGGCCGGATAGGACGACCTTTTCATCAATAACCAGACCAGGGGTGCGCATAATGCCATAGCCCATGATTTTCATGATGTCTTCTTCTTTGACCACGCTGGCCTCAATGCCAAGCTCTTCAACGGCCTTGCGGGTAGCGGCTTCCAGATTTTTGCAATTGGCACAACCGGTGCCCAGAACTTTAATTTCCATAATGCGTCGTTTTTATATTTCGCAAAAATACGAAATATTTGATATGTTTCGTAAAAAGACGAAATATTTTTATACCAAAACTCCCGAAGAGTTTGAAACTCTTCGAGAGTTGATATAACTAACCTTTTCTTTCCCGCGGGCGCAGCTGACACACACAGCTGCCGCTCAGGCGCTCGTTTTTATCGACCACCACCGGCATACCGTCGCGCTCCCATTCCACCAGCCCGCCGGCCAGATTGATGATGTTTTCAAATCCCAGATCCTTCAAAATAATCATAGCTTCGTGGCTGAATAAACCAACCGAATCGGCCACAATGAGTACACGATTGTCGGGCAGATGATCTGCAAATTCTTTCAGTTTTATATGATGGCACGAAATAAATTCGGGCACTCCAAACTGTTTGAAAGCCGTGAGTGCCGGATCGCGTACATCAAGCAGCATTGCGCCGTTGAGACATGCCTCGTATGCATCCGTCGGAGTCAGATTCAGAAATCCGGCTGAGGTGAAAGTTTTTTTTAAAATATTGTCGGAGATGGAGTTCATTATATCAGATTCACAAAAACAACCTCAAATATACAATGCAATTTATCTGATTACAAAAAAGCAGAGTATCATTTTGACATTTTCCTCAAATATTATAATTTTTGAGGATTTGATTCCTCAAATATTATGGTTTTTGAGGAACTGATTTCTCATATATTATGGTTTTCAAGGAATCTGATTGAATGATTCTGCATTAAAACCGCTTAAGATCCGATTTCTTGAAATTCCACTCAGGTGTATGAATGTCATTTGAACAACCCAGACTGTACCATGGGCTGATTTCAGGATTATCGGGATTAATGAGAATCTGAATTTCCTGAGCCGGCATATTGCTCTGGGCAAGCAAAAAGCGCTTCTCTCCGGTAGTTTCGTTTTCGATCATGTCAACCACAATAACCGCATGTCCGGGCGAACCACCCTGAATTAATACATCTCCGGGGCGCATGTCGTCCCAATTTACAGCGTTCAGCTCTTTGTTAAGCGAAAGTGTTCCAGCATACATGAAAACTGTTTCGAGATAATTCCAGAGATCATCAGGAGTATTCGACGCAGCACTCCGGGCCACCCAGCGACAATCATTTCCTTCAACTGAAATACGTTTGCCGCTCATCCATTTTGAATAATCGGCACGAAATCCATTGGTAAAATTGAAATGTATGTCATTGTATTTTTTTTGATGCCACAAATATTCCGCACGCAGTCTGATGACTGCATCGGCGCACTGGTGCAGGTTTTTGGTTCCAACAGGTAAATCAACAACAGCACAATATACGCCTTCGGGTGACTTTTCCCGACCATCGAAGAGCTTAACTTTTTCACCGTCAGGCTTCAGCGGAAGCGATCGGAGATAAAAGCCAAAGGTTGTGGAATCCGCATCCAGCCTTGCAAATCCATCTGGTACTCCAAAGCGTTCCTCAATGGACCGTCCTTCGCTGTTGATAAGAGTACTGTTCACCTGTCCGGAAGACTGGCTGCCGCATGAATAAACAATAAGCAGCATTGAAACTGCGGCAAGCAGAATATTCAGCCGGTATTTATTTATTAACAACATCCGGATACAACTTTTTATAATTGCATTCCAGCGGGTTTGGGTTGCCGGGTTCGTGCAAATGCATGCCATCGCCGCGACACCATTTCCACAGGTCGCAGTTTTTACAGGAGCCTGTTTTGAAAGATTTGCGATCGCGGAATTCCTTGAAGCGGTTGTCCCAGACATCGAGAAAATCGTCTTTGTAAATATTGCCCTGCACAAAGCCCCGGTTGATATTGGGACAGGCACAGATATCGCCGTTGGCTAACACCGAACCTACGTGAATGCCGGCGCGGCAGAAGAAAACACCATCGCGTACCAGACCTTCGTAATCGCCCAGAAAGCCGTCGCAGCCGGTCGATGATTTAATTCTGCCTTCGGCGCGGGTACGCAGAATGAAATCGAAAACCGCACGGAATTTTTCATCATCGAGCATCAATTCAGGATTTTTAGCTGCGCGACCGATAGGATCTATCATAAACAACCGCCAGCGCTTCACACCCAGGTCAATCAGAAAATCCCTGATTTGTTCAAGTTCTCCGAAGTTGCGCTGATTGACGCAGGTGACCACATCGTACACCATATCGGGTTCAGCGGCCAATAGTTTAATGGCATTGACAGCGCGTTCAAACGATCCTTCCCTGCCCCGCAACCAGTCGTGATTGGCTTTGAGTCCGTCGAGGCTGATGGTTGCCGAGCGGAGTCCCGCATCGCGTAACGATCGGAAACGTTCGGGTGTCATGGCGTAGCCATTGCTCACCATACCCCATGGAAATCCCATTTTCTTCAATTCAGTTCCGACTACTTCGAGGTCCTTGCGTACAAGCGGCTCTCCACCCGAGACAACGATCATGACTTTGTTCGGATTGTATCTTTTGGCCACCTGTCGGCAGACATTTAAAAAGTCTTCGGCCGGCATGTCGGGCGCGTTTTCAACAATTTTGCAATCACTTCCGCAATGCAGACACGCAATGTTGCAACGCGATGTGCATTCCCAGAAAAAATAGCTCAGATCGTGCAGTTTGGCCTGCACACGCACATAGCGCGCATGAATATTAAAAACCATTCGTTTCTTCAGCGGAAATTGTCTTCTCAGTCTTCCCATAATATTCGGTTCATTTAAAGCCCGGGCTTATCGGTTTTATACGCGGGCATGGCGCCGTAACCCGTAGGTTGAATGGGCGCCGGATTATAATCGGGTTTCACCGGTTTGATGACTTGTTTGGCAACAGAGTCCTGAACAGGTTTTATTGTTGATGAATCCTTCAAGGCAACGGTCGTATCAGTTTGCGTTGTCTCCAACTGATCCGTTTTGGTGTTTTGCGTTTTCTGATTGCATGAAACCAGCGTAAATACACCTATTTCAAGAAAGACAAGGCAACGGCAAAGGGTCCATGCCGAAAGATTTCTATACTTGGTAAGAAACTTCATCAACAGTGTTTTTTACATGAATACGGCAAGTACTACTGTTGATTTCTGAAATCGGGCCGAACACCATATTTGGTTGCCTGCGGTTCGTTAAAATCATCCGGGACACCGTATTTGGTGATTACGGGTCCAGGAACCGGTTTTTGCTGAGCTTTGGCTTTTGCAATGCTGTCTTCGCGCAATTTGGCCAATGAATCGCTTTTCACTTGGTCAAGACTGTCCTGGTTAATCTTAATCTCAGGCTTTTCAGCAACATCATTTGCAGGTTTTTCTTTTTTATCACCACCTGAACAGGCAGTCAGAAAGCCGGCCAGGCCAATAACAGCAAGCATATGCTGCAGCAGGCGTGCATTGAGCGAAAGAATGCGGTAACGGATTTTGTGGCTCATGATGTTTTGGGTTTGAAAGTCAAAGATAGTAAAAAGCTGTTGCGCGAAGAAAGATTCTTCGGGCAGCGGAGATTTATTGTTTCGGTATTTTCGGGACAATTACACCATAGAGCGTGACCGGCCGCGTTGTATCGTATTGCGGCGTAATCTGAATCACACCGTAGTCGGTCTGAATTTCGGGATTGTAATAATTGGGCTTTATGGTATCAGCCGGTGTTGTAACAACAGTATCCTGCTGTTTCGGATCTGGCTCTGCAACCTGCTTTTCCGTTGTTCTGCAGCTAGTAATCATAACAGGTAAGCTCAGCAAAATGAGCAGTCGGCGCATCATTGCAGCGCTCAGATAGTGAATGAATTTTATTTTCATTTTGCTTTTCATAACTCCGGAGCTTCAAAATTAATTTCAATGCTTTCCTGAAAAATGGGAGTTGCAACAACTCCGTAGCAAGGCGTAACTGTGACAGGACATTCATAGACCGGAATCAATGTATCAGCTTTTACAACCGGCACTGTATCCGGATTTACAGCAACTTCAATTGCCAGATTCTGTGTAGTATCGGGCGTCGTTGGAATATTTTGTGTTTGTTGCGGAACATGGCAGGCGGTGGCAAACAAAGGCAGACTGAACAGCATCAGTAATCGCTGTAGCAATGCGGCATTCAGTCGACGGAAAATATTTTTATCAGGTCTGCTCATACATTAATTGCGCGGCACGCCGTATTTGGTCTGAATCTGTTCAGGTATTACTGGTACCGGTACGCCGTATTTGGTTTGAATCTGATCGGGGACAGGCACACCATACATGGGCTGATCCTGCATCGGATCGGGCTCGTACACCGGTTCGACACCATATTCGCAGATCGGGCCGTAGTCGGGCGGAATAACCGGAGCAATATATTTCACAGGTTGTTTATTCGCATCAGCCAGACTATCCTTTTTATGTTTCAAGGCTATGGAGTCGGCTTCTGCTTTTGCAATGCTGTCGGCCCGATAAACCGAATCGCTGCTTTGAATTTCTTTTTTTGAATCCTGATTTACCGCATTATCCTGATTGGAAGAATTGCTGCAAGCTGTAATGACGGCCGAAAGGCTCATCAATGCCAGGATGTTTTTCAGCAATCGCGCTCTGAGCCTGTAAATTCTGAAAAGCAAGCGGTCGTTCATGACAGTGGTTTTAAAAAGTTAGCGCAAGATAAGATGATTTCGGGAGAAAAGTTCATAAACAACAGTGAACGGTGAGCGGTGAGCGGCGAGCGGCGAACGAAATACGAAATCAGCCATCAGCTTTCAGTGGTCAGTCGTCAGCTTATGATATCAGGCCGCCGCGGCGGAGTCAGCGGTCAGTCCGCTGCGGTCGAGCGGGTTTGAGTATTGCGGAATACTTAGTCACAATCAACCGATACATGATCAAATACATAGCCGGTACCCCACAAAACAAAATATTGAAATGTGTCAACATCATCGCACAAGATATATCTTCCCCATGTTTTTTTTGCTTTAACAAAATCAGAAAAGTAGTTTATGCTAAGCGTGATATTATCCGCCCAAACGCGTAAAACCGGTTCAAAAGTCATGTCACATGAATTCAGACTGATTTTCATATCTCCGATAATCAGACACGCTTCTTTGGTTGATAAATCAGTGGCCGAATCAACAACAAAGGTGTTATCGTAAACCGGAAAATTCATACAGTATTCGCCGAAGTTTAATTGAAACACCGATTTATCGGGGATGGACATGGTGTCACCGTTCACCATCAGCAAAAGATGAATGGTCATATCGGGATAAGGCCCATCGTTCAGAATTGTATCTGTACAGACATCCGGTTCAATCATCTGTAAAGATGTCGGATTGAATTCATCATTCTGAAGTATGATTGTATTTCCATACAAAGAGACGTTCAAAGCAACCAGAAATATTATTATTGTCAACGTCTGTTTCATAACCAGCATCTTTACAACAAACTTAAAGAAATTTTTAATTAGTTCCTTATTTCTACAAACGTTGCAGAAGATTAAAAAGTGTCAGGATGAACCAAAATGGTAACAAAGAATCTTTGTGCAATGCCTTTGGCGTGGAGTTTATCACGCTGTCCGCCGCGGCGGAGCGTGACTTTGTGCCTTCCGCCTTACGATTGAGGCCTAACGGATTGCAGCTACTCGCAGGCAGGTATTTTTAGATCTGAACTTCCAATTGCGTGTGTTTTCTAATTTCGTCAGTCAAGTAGTTCTTCATTTCCTATTGGTTTTTCATCAAAGAACAATGTGTCTATTCTGTTATTTTTTATTGTCAAAATTGTCGTATGAATGGCATTAAAAGTCCCATTGTGAAAAAGTCGAACAAATTTATAGTCATGATTTTTATCCTTGTTAAAGTCAACCACTTCAATTTCGGGTGAATTGATTTTAAAGAGAGTTTTCAGGCCAGCCGGTTTCAGTTCTCCATTTTCAAAATCGTATAATACCCAAAGATTAAAGTCAAAAACGTTGTCTATAAATTCTTTCTTTTGATTGTCGTAAAATAAAACTCTGCTATTAAGGTCACCAGTGGGGTAATGCTTTAACAGAACTACAAAAATTGTTAGTAGACTGTCGTGAAGTCGGATTGTATTTATATAAGTATCTTTAAACGTTTGAGAACTGTCATAAAACTCAAAGTCTTTTGCATAGTCTTTAATTACTTCTTCAATTTTGAAAACAATTCCATCGTTTAGTTGAATTGAATTGTGTTTGTCATCAAGTTTAAGCTCGCCTAAGTATAAGGGTAGTTTTCCGTCAATTGCTGATATATGAAATTCATTGGGCTGCTCGTATTTGTCATCGCTGCCTGCTTCAGCATTTTTCGTTTGTCTGTTGGAGCAACTAAACAAAATTGTCATTATTAATATTACTGTCAATGTTCGCATTGTCGTTTACGTTAAGTTGCTTTTACCGCCTTACTGCATACACCACTTCAACCACAAGCTCGCCGTTTTTCACGTAGGTTTTTTCGAAACGGGCTTAGCGGGTAAAAATGCCTTTCCGGAATTACCTCATCAACACCAGCTTTTTCACCAGGCGGCACGATTCGGTTGTTACAGAAATGATATAGGTTCCAACAGGAAAATCAGCCACGTTCAGCGAAACCTGTGAAACACCCGATGGGTACAAGTCTGACAAAAGTAAGGCTACACGTTTGCCCGATAAATCAAGCATTTCAACCACCACGTTTTCATCGTTCTGCAATACAAGTGTGATATTACAAAAATCATTGGCCGGATTTGGAAAAATATTCATCACCAGCATTGAATCCTGTTGCTCTGTTTGATATTCTTCGGCTGCGGTTATAATATTTCCTTCTTCATCGAGCAAAGGACCCACTCCCGGTTCCAATGCCAAAAATGCGGTATAATCCGATAGCACCCGTTCATCACGGCTTATTTGAATAATTTGCTGAATAAGGCTGTTGGTCTGTGAGTACGTGTATAAATCGCGGATATACTGTCCTGCCCAGATGGATTGAGTAATGGAATCATACTGCGCGATTTCCGATTCAAGCACAATTGTATCAAGCTGCACATACTGTCCATTTTCGAGCTGACCACTGAAAACGACATTAAAATCACCTGTTCCGGTATATCGCCCAACCATGCTTATTGGTTCATCAATATAGGAAATGGCGGTATTGTTTGAAATAATATAATTCGAAAAGGTGAATCCGTTATCTAGAGTGGTGTAACAATTAAAACCGACAAATTCCTGAGAGAAAGTTCTTGAAATATTACTCAGCATTGTCGGATACGATAAAAACGACAACTGATAATACTCGCCGCCGGAAAGCTGGGCAAGATTGAGATTGAGATATTCATTGCCATAATAAGAATTCCCACCATAAGAATAATATTCGTTCCAGACATCAATGTTGTCAAGATCTACTACATGAATTTTCATGAGGGTATCCATTGCAGTAAAAACAGTATTCATTAAAGAATTTGCCTGCGTGTGTCCGGTGATTGTATTTCCTCCGGAAATCAGCACAATAGTGCCGCCACCCGGATGATTATTAATGAATGACACAGCGTCCATGAGTAACAGCTGTGGATTTGAAAAATTATTAATCATCGACGAATCCAGCGAAGAGAACAGCGAAATAACCGAAGCTGAATCAGCCGGCAGCCAAACCGGAGATACCACATTGGTAAACATACCTGAAAACATTACATTGATAGAATCCAGCTCGTTGGCATAGGATAAAATGTGATTTTTCAAACCTTGCAGCACATCGTCGGGCGTAAGACCCGAACAGTTTTGCTGAACAAAATCGAGCAGAAAAAGCGCTTTTGAAGGTGATGCGAGATTGAATATTTCGGAAGGCACCAACTTCATCTGGTAGTATTTATTACCGGTTTCCGCATCGTCGTACACACCGATATTGATTTCAGATCGCTCTGCTTTGAATGAAAGATCCAGGCCCTGGGAAAAAGACAATCCTGTAATATCAGTTCCGAAATACTCCTCTCCGGGAACATCGCCGTTATAAGTAAAGACCGCTTCCTGGCCCACTACTGCAGGTGTATCGAGCGGCGTGTCGGCAAACACTTTCAAATTGGTTTTGAACAGCGGCAGATCCGATAAAGAAAGAAGATGTACAGGCAGATTAATCAAATCAGCGTATTCCCTTGTTCCGTCAATCGGAACAAGAAAAGTAATTTTTGCTTTTCGGGGCATATCGGTCATGAGGGGAAAAATCCTGAACAGATAACCGCTGTAATAGTATCCGGACCACCAGTCATAATATTCGGTTTTATATAAAATGGCCGGATCAACCCTGCGGTCAACAATATCTTCGTAAATCTGCGAGGCCGTCCATTTATCCAACACAGTGGCCTTCACAATTGAATCATTGATCCACAGCCACATGTCGCTTACCTCGTAATTGTCAGGGATGTCAAAAAACATGGACAATTCAAGGCTGTCCACCGGGCTGAAGGAAGTTCCCCGGGCAGAAAAGTCGAAAATCATTCCCACCTCGGCAAAACTACCTTTGCGCTTTATTTCCAACGTAGCCGAATCAATGCTCGATGCCTGTACGCTCCATGAATCCTGAACATCGCCCAGCTGCAGATATTGCGATCCATATTGGGCCGAAACACTTAATGTTCCCAAGAACAATGCGATGATTAATATTGTTTTCATGATTTCAGAAATTATTGTTTGACGATTGTTGAATTTACGCTGACCCCATCTGCATTCATCTGAAGCAGGTATACCCCCTGAGGCAGATTGCTTACCGGCAATTGCACCGAGCCCTGATTCCATTCATCGGATGACACATTGTTTCGTTGCATCAAAGTCCCGATGTTTGAATAAATGCTGATTATTACATCGGCCTCTGCTCTCAAATCCGAAACTATTTGTACAAAATCGGATGCCGGGTTGGGATACACCTGTACCGTAATATTGTTTGAAGACACTGTTTCGGAAACACCGAGTTCACCCATAGGGGCAAAAGCAACACCTTCATTCATACAGGCCCAAAGATTATTCAATGTATCTGTAAATATTTTAGTTATGTTGGGGTATTGAATACCGGGAATATCATAGTATTTCCAGATTCCATTATAGGTGAAAATTCTGGATTGGTAGCTCACGGAGTAATCTACTCCTGCAACAATCAGAACACCATTGATATCTGTTATCATCGAAGAAACATTGTTCCAGTTTCTGCCCATCGAAATGTCTGTCCAGACACCGTTTTCATATATAAATATTTTGCGCAGCTGATAACTGTAATAATACAATTTTCCGTTTTTTCCTGTACAAACTGATCCACAAACTGCACTATAGTAACCCGGATCTGAACCTTCGGGATAATCTATCATACTCCAGCTTCCATTATTCATGCAATGAATTCCATAATAGCCCAGCACATACACTTTCCCGGAACTATCGCAGGCTATTTCCCCATTGTAAGAACCAAATCCATCAGATGCATCATACATGGTTCCCTGCACACCATCAAATGTATAAACAATATCCATGGCAGATATCCAGATTTCATCTTCGGAACTAATTGCACATCCGTATGCAGTCGAAGGGGCACCATCAATGACCGAAAAAGCTAACCCGTCAAACTGCATTAAACCCGGCATATAATATGGCTTAAAATACAGAGAATCGGATGAGGTTTTCACAACATTCGTATATGAATTGTATGGTAATCCCTGATCTGTATTCCATGTTTTCCATTGCTTTCCCGAATACCTGCTCACTCCATTGTAGGTAGCAAGCCAAACAGTACCATCGCTTAAGCACACACCATCATGAATGTAATTTGATTTCAGCCCTGTCTGTCCATCATAATACAGCCAGTTGACATCTTTAAATACGGATAGACCATCACCACTATGACCATAATACCAATCTCCCCATGTGCTCCTGAGCACAGAAATAACTTTATTAGATTTCAGTCCGTCAGCTGTAGTAAGATGAGCAACCGGTCCATTGAACCATTCATACACCCCTTCGTCGGTGGCCAGATACATATGATAATTCAAATCTCTGTAAATCTGATACACCATACCATCCGTCAATCCATATGACGCATTCAGAACATCAATACTTCCGTTTTCCCAAACCGAAATACCCTGATTGGTGGCAAACCATATTCTTCCCTGATTGTCGCTGTTTATATCTGCAACAAAGTTGCTGCTTAATCCATCGGAAACTGAAATATGTGACCACACGTTATTCTCCAGCATGTACACGCCTGCATCAAATGTCCCGAACCACATGCGGTCCCAGTCATCCTTAAAAACACAGGTAAAATTATTTGTGACCAGACCACTATCAACATTGAAAAATTTCCAGACACCCTGATATCGGTACCCAACACCTCCGCCATAGGTGGCAACCCACAATTCAGAGCCATACAGCCTGGCATCGTACACCATCTGCGACTCCAGCCCATTGCTGGTGTTATAGGTTGTCCACGAAGTACTGGTCTGAATACTCAGCCCGCCACCATTGGTGGCAGCCATGACATAATTTTGCGTATACGGCCTGACTTTATTCACAAAATTGGCTCCCAATCCGTTGTTTACATTATAGGATGACCAATACCCGGTAAAATTATCGAATGCACAGAGACCCTTTTCTGTCGAAAACCAGATTTTATCTCCGGCCTGAATAATTGATGAAACCATAGAACCGCTCAAACCCTGCGTATTGGCTTGGGTAAAGATTGTCCACTGTGAAAAAACCGGTACCGAAATAAAAGCAAATAACAATAATACAACTGATTTCATATCACTAATTTTAAATAAACAAAAGAGTAAATATACGATAGAAAGGTTGCATTTGCAAATTAAATCTGTTCAAATACCAACAGAATATGTTCGCTGATTAATAAGAAATAATAAAAGATTATTCACCCCTTTTTCTGATGGCAAATATAACTTCATCCTCAAGCTCGCCGTTTTTCACATAGGTTTTTTCGAAGCGGGCTTCGAGGGTGAATCCGGCTTTTTCGAGCACGCGCTGCGAGCCTGTGTTTCGGCCGAATGTGCCGGCATAAATGCGGTTGATATTGAATGTTTTGAAACCATATTCCACCATTTGCTTTACCGCTTCAGTCATGATGCCTTTGCCCCAGAACGGCTCTGCGAGCCAGTATCCGATTTCGGCGTTGTTGCGGCGGATATCTGAAAGGGGAAACAAACCAATGGAACCGACTGCTTCATTATTGATTTCGATGGCAAAGATTCGCACAGGATCTGCGCTGCGGGCCATTTTCAAAAACCGCTTACCCGACTGCCTGGTGTATGGATGCGGAAACATGTCGGTCAGATTCATGGCTATGCGCGGGTTGTCGGCATATTTCAAAAGAAATTTCAGATCCGATTTTTTCCAGGGACGAAGCGTGAAGTCCATAGCAGGTAATGTTTACGTCATTCAAAGATAGCGGAAATTCTGCCACAAGGACACGAAGACACAAAAACTTTCTTCCGCGAATGAACGCGTATTCTCGCGAATTTTTTTGCCTCAGCAGGTCTTATGAACGCTAATTGAATCAGCATTCACCTGTCTGCAATTTAACTGCAACAGGCAGTCAGGCAAGTCTGCGATGAAGACTGATTCGGCGGAGTACACTTCTTTGTCCGCAGATTTATAGGATTTGCACAGATTATCCGCATCAACCGTCTGCGCGTCCAATCATCTCTTACGCTCTTCCAAACTGCATCAGGTACGCTTTGATGAAGTCGTTGATGTCGCCATCGAGGACGGCCTGGGTGTTGGATGTTTCGTGGCTGGTGCGGTTGTCTTTCACCATCTTGTAGGGATGCAGCACATAGCTGCGGATTTGTGAACCCCACTCGATTTTCTTTTTGCTGCTTTCGATGGCGTCAATGGCTTCGCGTTTTTTGCGCAGCTCCATTTCGTACAACTGCGACTTCAGCATCTGAATGGCTTTCTCGCGATTCTGAAGCTGTGAGCGCGTCACCTGACATTCGACCACAATGCCCGAAGGCGCGTGGCGCACACGCACGGCAGTTTCAACCTTATTCACGTTCTGACCGCCGGGGCCCGAGCTGCGGAAGGTGTCCCAGTCGAGATCGGCGGGGTTGATGACGATGTCAATATTTTCGTCCACCACCGGATAGGCATA
>Ga0209639_1001390_pt1 | contig 24422 bp, 19 predicted proteins | sample EPASupsiteHSE605_FD_187268 | JGI IMG/M metagenome (GOLD analysis project Ga0209639, IMG submission 187268) | Bioremediated contaminated groundwater from EPA Superfund site, New Mexico - Sample HSE6-05 (SPAdes) (version 2) | ecosystem: Environmental > Aquatic > Deep subsurface > Groundwater >...
TCTTCATTGTGATTCTCTTTGTCAACTTCTTAATGATGATTCATCTGAGAGAGTTCTCTCTCTCCTAATACAAAGCCAAGACCAAAATGATAGTAACATAGATTTCTCCAAATATGAAAGATCAATTGCTCAAAAGATAGATACATATTTGAAGAATCCAAGCTTCTGTTTGGTTTCTCTTCCATCATTATGTCGCATTTTGGCTCATTCTAATCAGACTTTCTCTTTATCTTCTTTAGAAAAATTCTTGATTGGATGTATGAAACATCATGGAACTGGTGCTAAAATCCTTCTTAATAATATCAAATACCAAAAACCTTCAAACATCTCCGAACTCAACAGATTTCTCCATATCATGTCTATTGAAGACACAAATGATATATACGATAACACTAACCATGTTTTAGCATCATTCCAAAGAGAATTTATCGAAATTAAGAGCCTTTCTGAGAGAAATCAGCAGATAATTATTGAGTTGAATAATAGGCTGAAAGAACAAGATAATATCAATAAAAGATTGGAATCAGCGATAAATTCTGCTCAAGCGACAATAGGAGAGCAGAATAATAAGATTCGAGAAAATGAATCCACTATTGCCGAGAAAAACAGGTTAATACAAGCTAACGAAGCAATTATTAACGAGAAAAATATGCAAATTCAAGCTAAAGATGATCATTTAGCCCGAATTGGATCCATGTTTCCATTTCAGTCAGATCTGTTTTCAGGTATCTTTGATGGTTTATCTAAGAAACTTGGTAGGAATTTGGCTGATTCTAGTGATGTTGATGTAACAGCATCTACAGTAAATTCTAGTTCAGAAGGATTTCAAAACGTTTTGAAGAATGATAGTAGTCACTGGGCAAGCAAAAATCTCCCCAATTCATGGATTCAGTATGATTTTAAACAAAGAAAGGTATCAATAACATCCTACTCTATGAATGATTATCATAGAAACAAGTCATGGAAAGTTGAGGGATCAACAGATGGATCAACATTCGAAATCATTGATAACAAAGTAGATACTACTCATTTCCAGAACAGTAATTATCAGTTTAATGATCCTAGTGCTCAAAAGAACTTTCCAGTTCAACCTAATAACAAGTATTACAGGTACATAAGAATCACATCTACTAGTAAGAATTGGAACAATGATGATCATTTTTGTTTGAACCGTGTAGAATTCTTTGGATTTGTTCAATCTGAATGACTATAAATATCCATTGATACTATCTTGATTAAAAGTATCATGGACAATCAATATCCAAATAGATAGTTACCTTTATAATTAGGAAAATGGTCTTTTTCATCATATTCTTTTGATGATCAAACACAAGATGAATCTAGGTGATGAAAAGTGGAAGTTTATAAATGTTTTTGTTAAATTTGTGTTTTTCCACGTTTTATCCTGGGTTTTCTTCTAATAAGTGGAGTTCAAGTAATGTTAGGTATTCTTATTCATCGGGAGATCATTGGGTTGCCGATTCAGTGTTTTTTAATCTAATCAATAATGATAATGGAGGATCAATTATGATTAAGCAAGATGGTGAATGTAGAATTTTGATATCGAATTCCATGTTTTACCAATGTAGAACGTCACTTGCAGGGGGAGGTATTTATATATTTTGTAATTCTGGTGGTAACAGTGTTTTGTCCAAACTGTGCTCAAATGGCTGTCAAGCATCACATGAAAATAATAATGCATTCCCTTATTGTGGACAGTTCTGTTTTTTGTATGCTAATATTAAGAACAATGTTTTTGATTGCACAACTTCCGAATCCAGAGCAATCAATCCAACTGATAGGACAGTTATACTTTTATGGGGTGGAAATCAAAAATTTGATGGTGTTAATTCATCTTGCAACCAGGTTTGGTATGATTCTCTCGCTATTGTATCTTCTGAAATCACAAGATCCTCATTTTGTACCTTTGCAAATGAGCATCCTACAAGATCAATTATTGTTCATTTTTATTCTGGGAATGACAGCCAAATGTTCCGTTCAAATATTGTCAACAACACCATTACAGTCGATATATTTGGTCATTGTATTCAGTATTCATCGGGGAAATCGGAAATGTTAGAGTGTGTAATTGATAAAAATAAGAATGGCAACACATTTGATCAAAGGGGAGGGCAAATGACCATCAAGGATTGCTGGATACAAACTGGATTCACAAATAGTGGAGCCCAAATAATCAATGCTAAATCGGCTGTGCCTAGTTTTTCAATAGTTCACTTCGCTTCATATTATTGTAAGAATGATATCCTGGGACAAACAACTCGAATACAAATGAACAAGATCCAAAAATTTGTTTTTCTTAATGCCCTTGTTTTATTATGATACCTCAATTTGGTTTTTTTTCATACTTGACCTGTGTTTCAGAGATTAAGATATGTGGGAGATAGTTTTATGATTCTCTTATTAATTGTGTTCTAGAAATTTTTATATCAAATTAATGTTTTTGAATCAACGAAGCTATCTTTCGAATATCTATTTAATATATGTTTAGCATTGTTAATTCAAGTATGGTAATGATTAATATATATATCTTTAAGGAGTTAAACCATCTGTTTAAAAATATGCGCCCACCAATATAATTACCTCATAATGTATTACAAGTTTTAATATTCTTCATTTCAAGTGGATTTAATGTTTTTGACATGGATTCTGAGCCAAAACTGATGTTTTTTACTTCATTAGAACCAAGCCAGCAAAAATAATGAATTGTGAAAACCTCAATTCTTTCGTTTATTCTCGAAATCCATTAGATTGTACCTTGTGAGGGTATATTCTGATACTATAAAGAGGTATAAGTTCATTAAGAATATTCATGCAATAAGGTACTATCCTTTCCCTATTATAATGTTATGGTATTAGATAGATACATTCCCTAAATATTACCGTATTCATAAAATAATTAAAGCACACTTTATTTTGATAATTTTCATTTCTTTTTGTCACTATTCATTAGACATATTACTATTGTTTTAATAAGTAGAATTTTTTGTCGTTAATGTAATTGAAAACATTTTCACGTTTATAAAGATACCAGTTAAGATTAAAAAACCCTTTGAATTAATAGAAAATGTTTATCCATTTGACATAATGTTAGGGTTGATTCTGGTCTTATTAAGAAGGAGAAGAAGTGTAAGCAACTATATGATTCCTGTTGGAGGATATCAATGTGTTGAGAATCCCTTGCCTTATCACTTTGATTTCTCTTTTGATGAAGCAAAAAAGGTATTAAATGAGATTATGATCCAAACTGGGTTGAATCTGAAACTTTCACAATTCGCATCGAATCATACAATTGGAATTAATGATTCAAAAGAATTGTACGACAAATGGTTCATTGGTTATGATTCATCTGGTAAATATGCTGTGAACATTTTGAATAACTTCCTTAATCCTCATGAAGCTTATTTCTTTGATAAGAAAACAAATATCAGAATTCCTTATTCTCCTTACACTTGTCCTCCAAACACTTTTGCTGTTACCATAAAAATGGCTCAAAGCAATTATAAAGATATTTTTTACAAGGAAGACTTCAAAAGGTACTAAACTCAATAAAAAATGGCCAAAAACTATTTCTTTCAATGGGAGCTTGTATGAATAAAGACTCTTTTAAAAGATCTGGGTAAAAAATACTAATCTATTGTGAATGATTTTGAAACCAAATAGTTTAACCCTTAAACAAGCAATTTTTTTGGGAAGACTTGGTATTTTTTTAAACAGCATGTATTTGAGGGATCAACATTCGAAATCACTGATAATAAGTAGATACTTCTGATTTCCAGGATAGTAATTGGGTTTTAATGACCCTGTGCTTAAAAGAACCTTCCGGTTCAATTAAATAACAAGTATAACATGCACATATAATTCAATTCCCCTTGTATATTTTCGCAAAATTAAGATCATTTCACTTTATAATGTGTTGAATTCTTTGGATTTATGGAATATGTTCTAAAACAATCTAGATTAAGAGGATATGTGTGAAAAACTTTGTTGCTTTCAACATCGATTTCTACAATATTAGCTGAGTCCCAAATCAAAAAAAATAGACTATTTCAAGAAAAACAATGTATTTCCTGGAAAAGTACCTTTTTCGAGAAATAGTCAAAATGTGAAACATTTTTTTTCACAATTATTGTAAAAATTTAGTCTCATCTCCACCTAGAGTTCAGATTTTTTCCCAAATTCATTGTTTTTCTCTATGATTCTTCGTTAGATGTAACTGGTTGGTAGCCGTTTGATGAGGGTTTGTATGATGTTGGGCATTATTATGCTGTTGTATATTTCTCATGAATATGCCAACCAAGTCAATAATCAGACATTATGTATCCAGAATTATAATGATATTATTCAGATTCCCCAATATTGTGTTGGTGGCTTGTTATCGATATATTTAGGAACATTTATTCCCCAACTTGAAGATGTATCGGAATCTGATGTTGATTCTGGTTTTGGTTTAGGAATAGGAGTTGGTTCTGGTTTAGAATTAGAAATAGGAGTTGATTCTAAATCGGATTCACTGTGTAATCCATTATGTGACCATTTTGTTAATTGTGAGATTAGTAATAATATTACTAATGATAACACGAAAACTATTGATAATACAGTTAATAACATATTCTGTTGAATTTTTATTCTCCCATCAGAATCCATTGTGTATAAAAATATATTTCTTAGAGCTGCTCTAGTTGATTCATTATAAATATTCCGGAAATCATCACTGATTGAAATATATTCGATATCATTAACGCTTCCATTAAAAACATGAAAACCAAAATTATTACAATAAATCATATATTTGTAGGTTGATAATATGAGTTCTGATGATAATTTCCTTGAATAATGATAAGTTTTCGATGACGAACCAGATATTTCTTCACAATTTCTTGTTTCATTCCAGTCGAATGTTGGTTTATATTGCTTTAATCCATTGGGATGATTTAAAGTAATGTTGCGATCATAAAATCTATATTTTATATGATTAACAGGGTCTAATGAAAAGTCGTACATAGATCTGGTATCGTTTGGATAATATACAATTTTGTCAATTATATCTCGAGTATCATTTATAAATACATATCCCCATACAAAATATGAAATAAGGATAAAAATGCCAAAATAAATAATCACCATGGAAAATATTAATAATGAATTTATTACACATATGCAACTACACTTACACCAGATATTACAATCGACATTTAACAGTGCCATGGGTAATAATGCTAATGTGATAATCAACAAGAATAATAATGTTTCTTTCATGATGTCATTTGTTGTTTGATTTTCGAGAGTTAGATAATTCTTTTCCGATAATGAAACATTTATTTTACTGAAATCTTGACATATTTCAAGCGATGGATCATTACAGTATTCGATAGCTTTACGGACTGTTATTTCATCCAATTTCAGCCATCGAATATGTAAAATATTCACGATGAAAAAGGTAATTGTTAATATACAAATCATTATGATTGTGTATTTGGTGATATCACAACATTCTTTGCAATAATCATAACAATTTTTTGTTATCGGGTCATGATTCACATAATTCATCGACTTCTTTACCGGTTCAACATATCTTATTGGTTCAGGTTCAGTTAATTTCATGTGAGATATTAATACTATTGTTTTACTCTTATTATCATACATTAAAAAGTGGCAAAATTTGATTTATTATATTTTTAGGGGATTTTTTGAAAACAATTGGATGATCCAAAAACAAGGTGAACTCACATAATTGCTGGATGGTTCAATTGATTAAATGAAAACTTTAACTGGGAATCTAATTGAGAAGTTCATTATAATGATTGTGAAATATTTTCAGATGTTGATTCCTATGACACTGCATGTATTCAAAATACTCAAAAAACATCCAACATAAACAATAATTATGATTCTTTTTTAATGAAAAAAGCTTTCCTATTACCCTTTTAACTCATCTCGAATCTCCTTTCAGAAAAGTTGTTTTGAATTTGTTCTTCAATGTTTATGTTTTCTGAAGATGAACTTTTGTCTAATTTGTTTTTGGTGGATTTGGTTAGATTCTCATATTCATTCTTTATAATAATGACTAGCTTATCAGAAAAGATTCAATAATACTAACCCTAAGAATATGGGAAAAGCCTATTATATACACTTATCACATAACAAAAAATTGATCTGACAAATAGGAAGTCTCAATCGGATGATAGATTATTCCCAATAAGCAGACTGATATCAATAAATCTTTGTATAAAGTTGTTTCAAATTGATTGAGAAACAACTCCTATGTTAGAAAAACATTTTAACAAAAGTGAAATTTTTACCAATGCTTTATCTGAAGAGACTTCCGCAAAATTCCAACTCTAAGAGAATTAAAATCATGATTAAAATAACTCGATATTATATAAACATATTCTAAAACATCACCTTAGTGAAGTTCCTTTTGTTATTCGAGTATTCAGAATTGTATTTTGTGAAGAGCCATACAAGTGATTCCAAAAATTACCATTTCAGATTTAATTTGGGATTCAAACTAGATTTTTACTCATATTTTATTGTATTGTGCCATAATATATTTCAAATGAATAGTTTTTGATCAATATTGATTGAGAAATCAATGTATCAAGTTAAACAACAAATTGAATATGTCTAATCAAACTTAAATAATTTATGGGAATCAATGATTAACAAAGGATAGATCTATTTAGTATTCGCATCGATATTATGACCATAAATCTATAAATATATCTGGTAAAGAGATAATGATGACAAGCTTTTTTTTATAAATATTCGATTTCGATCATTCTCATGCAACATTTTTCCCATCTCCACAATACTATGGATTGAAAAGAAATTTTTGTTTCTAATTTCGTTTTTTTATTTTCAACAGGCTTGCCTTTGTATGCGCAACATTTTCTCATCCCCACAATACCATAGATACACTCAACAACAATGTTTCTCGTAAAACTTTGTTGAGTTATTGATATGTTTACACTTTTTCATCTTATCGAGAATATCTATATAATCTAGTTCATTTGATGACAGCACCCCATTGGATAAATCAACACATACGTTGTGGTGGTCCTTTCTAATGAAAAAAAATTCCCATTTCAATTATTAATCCTGAATGGCAATATAATCTTTAAAAAAGATTATAGGTAATCCTCATATATAATACAATAAATTTTCAATAAAAAAATCAGTCATTTTTGCATATATCACATTATCCAACCATTATTAAAAAACTCGATATTTTTCCCTTTTAAACTCATAAATACCAACAATACATTATCTTTCAAGCAAAATATCCAATTATTTCCACTCTATTTCTCCAAAGAACATTAAACACATTTCTTGAAAATAAGATCCCTAAAAATCACCAACAAATCTCCTTTAATGCCCGCATCCATATTGCTCCAATATACGATTAATTTGGGGCGTTAATAAATAGCCGGTAAAATGAGCAGCGAAGGTTTGAGTCGAAGCAAAAGGGATAAATGCTTAGAGATAATACATTTTCTTAAACAGTTTAAGGTTTCACAGTTATTTTTGTATCCTGTTGATCCGATTCGAGATGGGATTCCGAATTACTTTGAAGTTATTAGGAAACCCATGGATATTGAAACAGTATATAAAAAAATCAATACAAACGTATACAAAAGTGTTGATCAATGGAAAGATGATGTGAGAACTATTTGGAAGAACGCAAAAAAGTTTAATCAACCAGGAGATTTTGCATATATTGAAGCTGACTTCTTATCGACAGTTTTTGAAGAAAAGGTTAAGTTTTTCTCCGATGATAGAGTCGATGATTGGATCAGAGAGTATGAAGCAATATCTGATGAGCTTTCAAAAGTTATGAGTGGTTTTTCTTTCCAAAGGCCATCTAAATCATCTATTGATCATTCAGGCAAAAAGCATCACAGCCATGAATCCATCTCAAAGATTGAGGATGATAAAGCTTTTGATCTTAAAGCTAAAGGCGGAAAAGGTTATACAAAAGATGCAACCGAAATAGCACCAAAGAAGATTGCTGCTTCAATTGTAGAATCTCAACCTACTATTTCTTTGGCTGCAACTAAGAAGCCTGAGCCGGTTGTAACATCTCATCATGAGTACATTCATGAAGTTCCAAAAGCCTCTACAATACCACATCAGCCATCTGAGCCAATTACTAACAATAATAATTCTCGTCCTATAAGTAATAGCGAACTAATTATGATCGCCAATATTGTAAATGATCTTGATCATAATCGTATGGAAAGAGTTTCTAATATCATTCAGGAAAACGAATACTACGACACCATTCAGGGGACTGTTGAATTAGATATTGAAAAACTTAGTAAGACTACTATTGATATGATTGTCAGATACCTGAAATCCGAAAATTTATATGATAAAACCTAATCTAGTTAACAATTTATTGGATTCTATTCTTTTTTGGTACAATTGCTCCGAGTGGCTTGACCCTTAACTTTGGTGGATTCATTGATGATTTGTAGTTACCATATCTTGTAGCAGTTCTTGGAGTCATTACTAATTGGATCTGTTCTGTTGATTTATTTGTTGTTTTGCATGATCTGATTGAATTTTTCATTCCATCAATTTCATTTTTAAGCTTTCTCTGTCGTGCAATAAGAGATTTCATTATTGTTCTTTGAGACAATTGGATTTCAATTTTGACTTTTTCAAAATGCTGATTAAGAAAACCAAACTCTTGTTTGTGTTTTTCAAGCAATTTCTCTTTCTGAGTCTCCATTATTTCGTACGCTTTCTTCTGAGCTATTTCACTCTCTTGGTTCTCCATTTGTTCAATCATTTTCTTGGTTTCCTCTGCTCTATTAAAGAGTTTTTGAATGACCAGTTTTTGTTCGACTGATTTCAATTTAATCAATTGCTGGGAGGGCTTGGCAAATGGTTTTAGGAATAAAGGATCATTCCAATTATCTTCAAAAATGAGTATTTCGTTTTCATGCTTCTTAAGCAAAGCTTCTTGCTTATTCTTAAAATTAGAAATGGCTTGGGATACTAAGTGATCAGTTCTCATATTCTCTTCATCGATTCTTTTTTCGATTTCTCCAAGTTTGGCACTCAAAATCTCTATTGTACCATTATTCTTTTCGGTTGTGTCAGAAGCAAGAAGTTGGTCAAGAAGCTTTTGGGAGAGAATTTGGAGTTTTGCTGCCCTATCATATTTATCATCAACAAGAGCATTGACTTTACATCGTTGGATATGTTGGAACAGTCTTTCTCTTAATTCAAATAACGGAATCTTCCCTTTTTCCATGAAATCTTTCAGCATTGTGTTGTTTTCGGAATCCAATTCTGGAGATGTTACTAATGGAGGCAATTTCCGTATTGAAGTGACTCTGGAAAAAGCTCTTGATGGAGGTTTTGATCCACTATAAAACCTAATAGTATCAGATTCTATATTAAACTCAGTATAAATATCAGGAGATTTACATCCGACATCAGGATCACAAAAATCATCATCAATAATGGAATTTTGCGACCCATTACTTTCCAAATGTTCGGTGTTTCCCTTATCCTCGTTTGATCTTGGAGAATTTTGTTCCTCCATTTTATACCAATAATTTAAATTTTTTCCTTCATATTGATGCTATCATATTCTATATATAATTTTTTCTCATAATGAATGCTAATAATATTCAACAATAATTAGAATTTTTATAACAATAAATGTTCTTAGAAAAAAAAATGTTGCTTTGGATGGGAATCGAACCCACGACCTTAGGATTATGAGACCTACGCTCTACCGATTGAGCTACCAAAGCTGTACAAAATTGAGAATCTGAAAGTCTAATAAATTTATTTTTGGAACCTGTCTTTTTTCAGAATCAATTAATCAAAACAGATTGATTAATCCATGGATGAAATTGTTAATAATCATAATTATTTTTGGGATCATGAATATGATATAATTAATCGGAATAATGAGGGTAAAGAAGTTCTTGATAATCCACAAATATGTTCTCAAGAAATAAAAAAGGATTTTCCATATTTAATTAATCATAATATAATTAAGAATGTTAAAAATACAATTAATCCTCAATATCCTATTGAAATAAATTTTGTATCCATTCGAAGTAATTCAAGTTCATTTGTATTGACATTTGTTATTGTGGATAAATCACAAAAAATCGAACAATCTGAAGAAATCATATTATATTCTGAGGAAAATTCTATTAAAAAGAAACAAAGTATTACCATTCCTCACATTGAACACATATCCATAAGATTTAATGAAGTTATTGATGGTATTTGTGTCAATATGTGTGAAGCACTTTTCCAACCAATGTTTTCCAAAGAGAACCTTTCATTTTGCAATGGAGCCTTGCTCTCTGTTACATGTAAGAATGTGTTTTCAACTCCTTCATTATTTAATATATTTAGTTTTCCAAGTGAAACAGGGGATATATACATAATTTGTGATTGTTATTTTCCTGAAAACACAAATGAAAAGAATATTGTTACAATATCTTTCATGGAAAAAGTATCCAATGGATCTATAATGTTTCATAAAACTAATGAATTTCAAAATAATACACATTTATGGAGTAAAAATGGAAAAGTGATTAAAAAATTATCAAAATCAAAAACACATATTGATTCTATTCGGGTTACTGCTCACAGAATTAAAAATATTTCCAAAAAAAATAAGATTCAGATTGATACAAAAGAAGAAAAAGTATTTCAAAACCATCAAATTAATACTCATGATTTAGAATTCATATCAAAAAAAACTGGAATGAGAATTACTTTATCATTTTTTCAGCCTAAAAGTTTTATTTCTTCTACTTTGGAGGAGATGATAATCTCCAATGAGACATCAGATCAAACAATTATTTCTCATCCATATGTATTCCACAAATTTTTCTTAGAGAAGAATATATTGTCCGTAATTAGGGAGACAACGAGAAATGATATTAAAATAGCTCTTGTTGCATACTGCATGGTTTCAAATTTTAAATCTTGGGCTGGTCAATTAAAACAAGTATTTCTTGAATTCCAAAATGATTTGTTGTTAAGTACTTTGATCAAACAAATATTATCATACTTCAATGAATTTGTTCCAGATGATATTTGTAGAAATGTCATTGAATTTATTGGAAAAACAACAAACAGAATAGATTTTCCAGAGGTTTTCCATAAATCATCATTCAAATCAATTATTACATTTGATCAAAAAATCAATAGACAATTGGGAAATAAAAATGTGTTAATAGATCTCTTAAACAAAACGGAAGGAGATACAGAAAAGAAAAAATTATTACATTTGATTATTGAATTGGGGATTAATAACCCTTTTCTGCTTTGTATTGATCAATCGGAGGATTATTTCTTGGGGATGTTTGAATATTGCACTAAAAAGTGGATTGAAATGGATCAGAAATGTTTGTTATTTATCATCATTCTAATATCATCATCATGTCACAATATCAAAAAAGTAATTCAAAATGTTATTCCTTCCACCAAAGAGTCATTGCAAGAAACAATAAACAATGCAACAATTCAAATCACTAAATACAATTTGCCACAATCATTCATTGATATTTATTTGTTGAAAGTATTCTACTTGGAATTAACACCACTAGTCATATTTCAGGCATTCTTTGTCAAGTCAACAATATCTTTGTTATCAGATCTTTTTAAGCAAACTCGAATTGATTTTTCTAACAATTACCTGAGTTTTGATACCTTAATCCTTATTCTTACATTAATAATGATTGGTTTCAGCAATGATTTTTCTCCACAATTGTATGAATACTTAAGCAATTTATTTCGTTCTGTCAATAATTCTGGTCTTTTTCGATCCTTAATAGGGAAATCATTGTTCTTATCTCTATGTTATGTAGAAATAAGTTCATTGAAAAATCTTTTCGTCGATTTAAGTTTGTTCATGATTAATGAACAATCTCAAAAGACAAATCACTTGATTGGATTAACCGAATCTGCATTATTTTGTATTTCAGTAATTAATCAAATCCAAAAAATAAACAAGAATTCATTGAGGGATTTTCTTTTCTCTCTACCTCATCATTTTCTTCCAGAAGCTATTCTATATTGTTACCATGTTGCACAATATTCCGAAAATATCAAAAAATGTAGGGATTTGATCTATGCAATAATAATTGTTTCTGAAAACTCTGATGATAATTCCCCAGAAAGTGAAATTTTTATGATGGCTTTAGGATATGATAGAAAAAAACAATTTGAATCATGTATTAAGTATAAGGTAGAATATGTTCAATTTTTGTGTTCTTTTCTAGACCGAAATGAGAATCATCAGCTATTTAGACTTATTGGTCAATATTCAAGAGATATCCAAGTATTATATTCAATAATAAATGGATCAAAGGAGCTTTTGTTCTCATTGTTTCAACAACCACCTGAACATTATTTGATTTCGATTCCAAGTAATTCAAACAGGATTGATGAGTTAAAAGATTTTTTTGAACCCAAGTTTAAACCTTCGCTTCAATCCCAGTTTCTTAGATTAAGAGAAAAGCACCCAAATGAATTGAATACAATCCATGGTTTATGCAATTTTACTGTTGATAATGCAATGAACATTATTGAGAAATCAAAAGGTTCAAACAATAACACATTAAGAAAAAATTCATTATTAATGATATGCAGGTTTTTAGATGGTATTGAACCGATTATAACATGAATCAACAAAAGCATCTCTTAAATTTCGAAACCCGTTGCAAGTGCATGAGAAAATCATTGTGTATTTTTGTCCTTTCAAGTCTTTCGGTAATTTGAGTCTTCATTATCCTAATATTATCAAGTCTTTCTTCATATTTTTGTATTTGTTCTGGATATCCTTGTACTAATTTGGTGTGTAGCTTTACAATTTCTTGAGATTCTAAATTTTCATTTTGTGATTTGATTTTTTCTGTATCATTTTCAGTCAGCTTTATTACTTTCCTTAATCTTTTCGATTCTTTTGTCAAGTCATATATAGCAGTAGATTTCAATTCATTCCGACACATGGTTATATATTTTTTCAATGATTGACGCAGTTTTTGATTTTGGAGATTAAGGGAATTCTCAAGAGCAGACTCTTCAGCTATTAATCGCGTTATTTGCTTTTTCAGATTTTCATTTTCAATGGATTTTGAAGACTTTAAATCTGAAAGGTTGTTTGATAGCGACATAATGTCATCAGGATTGTATTCTTTATTGATTCCATTTTCCGATAGATACTGAATAGCTTGTTTTTTAATTATACTCATATTTTCCTTCGGTTTTGAACCAGAATAACTTTGTTTTTTATCTTTGATTTTGGACAATTGGTCAATGAGTGAGTTATATCTTTCAGTATAAAAATTGAACTCTTCTTGTTTTTTTGAATAATTTTCAAGATTTATTTCACTATTTCGAATATATTCGCTCTGATCTTGCGTCTTTTTCTGCAAATCGTTCTTTTTAATTTCCAAAGAAGCAATATTTTGCAAAAGTTCATTAATTTCCTTACTGTTTTCAGGAGCAGTACGATTCACTTTGATTGGCGACATTGTTTTAGAATCCTTTTGCTTGACAATTTCTTCGCTAAGTATATATTCTAGGGCTTCCTCAAATTGACTATCTAAAACCTTAATATGACTTATTGCCAGATCGCTTTTTGAAGAATTAATTGCGAATATAAAAAGATTTCGCAAAAACTTAAACATCTCAGCTTTATCTTTCTTTCTTGCGAGAATCGTCAAATCAACATGAAATGCTTTCCCAATCTGACGAAACATGGTAGAAATATTATTAGATATGTTTTTCAGATTGATCATAATATTCACCCAATCATCAATATTGGAAATTTGTTTCAAACTTGATAATTTAATTGGCACTTCCGAAAAAATGTTATATATCTTCGCCACAATATGACCATCAAATAATAAATCAGTGTTGTGAACGAAATCAAGCTCGGTGACGTCGTAACTTTTCATCCAGAGCAAAATAGCTTCGTTTTGTAGACTCTCCATAAACTAAATTTTACATGTTGTTTTGTATGAGCTCTACAGGAACCTTACGAATTGGAGTCTTTCTTTCTTTCTGGTGTATTAGCTGGTACGGAATCACATGATTTTGATTTCTCAACCAATAAATTTTCTCAAGTGTAGGAGATGAATGGCTTTGTTTAGTCATTTTCAAGCCTTTATTCTCTGTCGCAAATCGATTGATGGGTTTTATAATCGAATTCTGCTTTTTAAAAATCGTTATCTCGCCATTTTCAAGCTTAAACTTGTTGAAATCTACAGGATCGCTCAATAAATGGTTTTTATCAGGAGATTTAGCCGTTTCAGCTATCGAGATAGAGACTTTCTGCCTTGGGTTTGGCGGGTTTTTAATACAAGAATTTACCTTCATCCGACAAATGAACTAAAAAATCATGGATCAGAGCACTGCGTTTTCGAACGAATTAAAAGGCGCCTACGATTCAGTAATCGAGTTGAATAATCTTATTCGGAGCATTTCTACTAAGGAAGTTTCCTTTAACACATGTTCTGTTGACCAAAAGGGGACCCTTGCTAAAGAGATTGACGATATTGGGAATAGTATTCTCAAAGGCTACGAAAAGTCTATAGATTATTTTAAAAATCTAAGAAAAAGTGTGGATTCATTGATTCAGAGCCAAAGTTCAACTCAAGGTAATTTATCAATTCTTCCAACCCCAATTGAGGTGTCTAATATGCTTCAGTTTTTCTTCAAAACTAAAATTAAGACCAAATCATCTCCAATTCCGGCACACTGCGGCTGCTACTCTCATCGAATCAGCCACTTGACCACAGGGTCTTTTGTGTGTGTTAAAAAAGAAACCAGGTTCATTTTGATGATTGTGCACCAACACGAAGACAACATATGCATTGTATATGATCCAACAGAAATAGGCAATGGAATCAAATTAACTGAAGTTGCGCGTGAAGAATGCACACCATTACCAACTGTTCTCCCTGAAAAGCCACTGGCCAGATGGGAGCACGCGAAAAGCACGACTGTTTTGTCATTGTGGCCCCAGGAAAGTGATACTTCTGGAGAAGAATGGACAACAGAGTTCTACAAAGCAATTGTTAAATCCAGACCATGTGATCATAATGACGAGACTGAGAAGCAAAGAGGTTACGATCTGCATTTCGAGGATGATACAGGTGAAGATAAAGAACATAGAGTACCAGAGCAATTCATTGTCGCAATTCCTGATGCCTGGAAATGATGTTTGTCATTCTTTATTAAAATTTTGGATTTATGGATCAGACCCAGCTTTTTTTCCCGAATGTTACGACAGCCGAGAAAATTGAAAATCTGAATGAAATAGTTGATACATATGAACTCCTAAGTCCATTCACAAATTTTCCATGTGATTCGATTGTAAAAGTACGAAATAAAGAATTACACCAAAAAATTCTGCAAAACATTATAATTTCACGGGAAGTTTGTATTCTTCGACTATGTTGCATGGAAGATTTCAAATTTTTTGATACCCCTGAGCCTTATGATATGTATAAATGCGCAACAATGGTTCCTGTACAAATAAGTAAGCATTTTAACACATTGATTTCACAATCTCTAATGTCTATAATAAGAAATATATATGATAAAACAGATGATTTTGCTGAAAAAATGTTATTATATTTCTCTCAAGATTTGTCCAATCATACAATTTTCGGTCTTTCAACATTTCCTGCACTTTATGGGTATTTTGTCAACAAAAGATTATGCAAATATGGTTCAAAACTCTTGGAGAAATTTCTTGCAAATGAGTCTCATCTTCATCTTGCTGACACAATGTTGACATCATACTTTTTTTGTGCATTCTCTTTTACTAATAGTTTATGGTCTGTTTTTCACAGAATAATTACGAGCTTCAACTCTCATGAGGTAACAAGAGTTGTTTTAGTTGAATCTTTGAAGAAGTCTCTTCAGCATTCAACATGTGTTCTAACGAAACACCATATCAGTGTTATTAAATCGCTGTATTTCTTCTCCCCCAATAGATGTATCGAATTTATCATTAATGATTTTTTAGCGATCAGTTTTGAGTTGTTTTTTAAAAGCCGAGAGTATTTTATATCCAAAAAGATAAAGATTCTAATTAAAGAAGCTTTCCAAGATTGCATTTCTATACATTGGAATTCTATAGTTCAAACTTTTCTTGATGGAGGTCAAGGGTACTCATATCCATCATTTCCAAAAGCAGAAGAACTAAATAAATTTCCAATGGTACTTTCTGATAGGGATGTTTTAGTTCTTCTTGATATCCTTCAAGATACAGAATGTATTGAAAAACCACTTCAATTAATATCTGATTCTACAAAGTATCTCTTTAAGAATGGCTATTCATCATTTACATTTGATCTATACTATCCTGTACTTTCAAAGATTAAAGAAGCTGTTCCTCCCCATAAAATTGCAGAGAGATATTGGACAAAGATTTGTACAATTCATAGCGATCCAATTGCATATATTCTTGAAGCCCAAAGCAATAATAAATTACCTGCATTATTATCAAATGAAGGGTTTATGGTTTATATCTATAGTGAGTCACTTAATAGTATACAGTACAAGTATTCTTGCATAGATTGGATGTTTGGACAATATTTGAAAATACAAGAAACAGAGAGTTTTTCTCAGCATACTATAACATTTCAAAAAGGATCAAGGCTTGAATTTGTTGAGCTTATGGTTAAACCTTCAAACCCAGGTAGATTAAAATCCAAAACAAAACTTGAGGTTCTTATTTTGAAAGCAATTACTTATACTCTTCAAAATCCATTTCCGGAAAATCTGAATTTCGAATTATTGATATGTGTTTTAAATAAGTATACCATTCCCATCATTCCTCAATATCGATCATCATATTTTGCAATCACTAGATTGCTTTCAAAGATTTATTCCTCATTATATTCCTTATCAAAAGGCAATCCAATTATTAACATATTGCTGGATCCTCTTCGACAAAATTTGGATTCTTTGGTAGATTGCGGAATTGGACAGTATTTGCTTTCATTTTTATTGATTATTGAAGTGATTAATAAAATTTGCAGTTTCGGAATCAAAATCCCCAAAGAGTCATTATTTGCTCTTATTATAGTTAAAATTAGGACAAATGATATATTCCCAGCATTCTTTTTGATCAATGAAGTTGTCAGCTCATTGACAAAAACTCCATTTAAACTCGAAGATGGAGTGATAGAGAGGTGGTCTCAGTTTTCCGAACTATTTCTTTCCCTCTTAGGAGGCCAAGAAGAGATCATCCAGTACTTTTTAAATAATAAAATAGAAATATGATGAAAACTTTAAAGAGATTCAGACCACGAAACTGACCAATCGGGTCTAGTTTCTCTTGAAAAGCTTGGTCCATTAGCAGATCTTTCTGGAGAATTAGCTGTTGACTCTTTCTTTTGGCGAAGACAGAACTCAAGTTTGGTACAAACTTGTCCTGCTGTTAAAGAAGCATCATTTTGAAGCGCTGAAACAATTATATCCAACGGGAGTTTAAGATACGAGTCGCAATCTTCTTTAGCAATTCCATTGAGTTTGGCACACATTTTCTCCATGTTAACTCTGATTTCACTTCCTTTTACTCCTCCAGCAAGCATGTCTTTGATCTTTTGCGCATCTTCAACGCATGAGGCACATGAGCTCTCCAAAGACACAGCAAGACTGATTAGAAATCCTAGCATTTTGGCATAAATCGGTTACATGTCAAGAAATAGTCAATTTATTTCATTGATTTACAATTTAATCGGTTTTGGGTTTACGACGTAAACATGAGAGCGAGGCAGTTACAAGGGCTGTGATGCCAGCAAGCGCTATGTACAGTTTTATAGATTCCTTTTCAGCTCTCGCAAGGGAGTATGACACCCATTGAGATTTCCCTATTTTTTTCATTTTGAGTTCGATTGATTGCATCGGCACCACACTCAAGTCAATTGTCCATGTTGAATCAGTGGAATTTGCAGTAGAAACAAAAGTTCCAGCTGATTTGCTTTGTTGGAAGAAAAATTCAGCGAACATTGGTCTCTTTTTCGAAGGTAAAAGCAGAGCATAGTGCTTGTCGCTCTTCAGTTCTTTTATATTGACTTTGTTTGGGATATACTCGGATGTCCCATTAATCAAAAATGAGCAAACAGTCTTCTCCTTTGTTTTTCTAGCCCTCATAACAAAATGCGTTTCTTCATTTCTGCTGGTTTTCAGCAAGCCATTCCACTTACCTTTGATTTCGAAACATAATAGATACAAAAAAAGCATTGAAAAGTGTCATAACTGACCAATATAAATGGTGTAAAGCTTTTTATTTGGAGTTCAATTAATTGATAGAATAATTGTCGAAGGGCAGGTCAAAAATTGAATAAAAATATCGGCTGTAAAACTAGATTCAATATGCGCATAAACAGCAGCTTTCAATCAATCAGAATTTGAAATACAATAAAATCATGATGTGCGTTACTTTTTGTAGCAACTTAGGTGATAAGATTCCCTTGAAAGTGGATGGAAACCAATGCATTGCAGGGGTCTATTCGTTGATACATAAGCACCCAATTGATTTTGGTTTGATTATGTTTAGTGATGGGAACAAAAGAATCTGTCCGTTTTTATCTTTTCGAGAACAAGAAGTAGGTGATGGAGCAGTGATATTTTTATGTGGAAATATTGATGGGTTCAATGATAGACATGGGAAAATGCAGCATTTATTTAAGAATCCAAGTTCATTGGATCACAATCATCATTTAGAGATTGAAAAGAATAAACTGATGGACATTAAGTTCTGCATGATGGAAATGAACAAAAATACAGGGAAAATGTATAAAAAATTAGCCAAAACCATATTAAGACAACAAAACCCAATCGATGACCTTGAATACAACAATGATGATATAACTCCATCTAGTGAAATACAAAATAAGCCTCTTCCTCCGTTTTGGGATAAATCAAATGAGGGATCAAGCAATTATTGTGATGACATAGATACCCAGGGTGTAATGAACAGATTAGAAAAACCAAAAACAACTATTGCATCTCAATGGCAATGGTAAAAACAACAATTTTAGTCTTCAATAAACCATCTGTGTTGAACAACATCAGATATGGTTATTCTGGATTCAGGGTTCTTATCGATTAGTTTTTCAAAAAGATCCCTGAGAGACGGTGATAAGGGGAAACAATCAAGATCAATTTCGCATTCCCTTATCTTTTGTGATATTAAGTAATATTGTGTAAAAAACATGCCTTCTTCATCTTCATTAAAAAATGGTAGTTTCCCGAAAATCATTACATATAATGTCATACCAAATGACCATACATCTGCTGGTTTGCCCCTATATGGGACTCCTCCACATTCTTCTGGGGAATTGAACGCAGGAGTGCCTTCTGAATCATCTAAAAGTGTGTATTCTGTCTCAAGTACCATTGAAACACTGTAATCCGCAATTGCTACATGGCCATCTGCAAAAACCATGATGTTATCAGGTTTTATATCACGATGAATGATGTTGAGACTATGAAGATACTCAAGTCCTTTCGCAATTTGGTGAAAAACCCTTTTCGCATCAGTTTCTTTCATTTGATTAGCTTTCCAACTATCTGAAGATAGCGGACCCAGTTCAGCAAAGGGCATTATTACTATCAAAGATTCAGTAACCGAATCTTGAATAATTTCAATCAAACTCATGCAGTTTGGATGATCAATTTTGGACATTATTCCAATTTCTCTTGTTACTTTATCCATTGATGTCTCAGATTCTCCTAATACACGCTTTGTGAGATAAAGCTTGCTAAAAACTTTGGCAGCAAATATTTCGTTAGTTTCTGAATGATGAATCTTAAAAACGGTGCCAGAAGATCCTTTCCCTATTGGATAGTCAAAAACGTACTCAAATATTATTGTCTGGAAATCATCTGGATCTTCGTTACCCGCATCTTCCTCATATGAAAGCGATTTGTCCTTATCTTCTTCATCAACAGGCTCGGATTTATCATTCGGAATCACAGGGATGGATTTAGGGGTAGAAGCAGAGCATCCCATATTTTAATCACATGTCTCTCTGAAAAGTCCTCCGATGTTTTCGTAAACAAAATCTTCATAATAAAAATAACCAATTGAAATTTGATTATTTCGCATTATTGAATGAGTAACATCAAGGAATTTACAGGTGATCATGATTCCTTTCGGGAGTTTGTTTCTAGCCGGGGTAATCTTGTTGTGGTTGAATTTTTTGCTCATTGGTGTAATGCATGTCGTCGTCTTGGACAGTTGTTGCCAGTTTTAGCACAAGATTATCCAGATATCACCTTTTTAAAGGTAAATATTGATAATCTAAAAGATATAACTAAAGAATATAGTATTGTTGCCACTCCACACATAAAATTGTTTGATTCTGATGAAAATGGAAATATAAGTGTACTTGATTCTATTAATGGAGGGCACATACCATTAATTCGATCAAAAATAGATGAATTTATTAAAAAATAATTTTAACATTATCTATTTTACTGATTTGGGAACAAATTTTCTAAGTCGTTTTCATGTCTTTGAGCAAGCAGCGAGCATGCTCCAATAGCCATATCGCGAATAGAATCATCTGGGTCTTCTTGTGCAATTTGTAATAGAAACTCTCCAATTTGGTCATTCCCCCTATAGTTACCAAGGATTCCAATGGAAATCGTGATAGCAAATACCAAAGATTTTCTCGCATTTGATGGTTTAATTGGGGTTAATACCAGACATATATCCATCATATCATTTGCCATTTGACTTAACTCAGGTACAGATTCACCTCCAGCTTCTAAAATAATTGCTAATGTTGTTAATACTTGAGTAACCTCAAGTCCATCTTCTTCTCGTATCAACCTTTGGAGATCAAGACTACTGACTATTCCATAAAATAATATAGTGGCACAAGGTGCAAATCTATTAACCGATTTTGTTTCCATGATTTTATGAAGAGCACTACCCCATCTCTTGGTATTTTTAGGATCCCCCCATCTTTTTATATGCCCTTCTACAATATCATCTTTGATTGGTTTTGGTAATTCAGACATTTCTGAAGCAGCATAAGCGATGGCCATTAATAGTTGAAGCCTTCTTCCTAATGAATACTCACGAGATTGCTTGAGAATGTGTACAATTTGCTTTGAAGATTTGAGAGGGAACCTATTGATAAAAGAAATAAAAGAACACTTTCGATTCTCTTCAAAGTCATCTTGATTATACTCATTATCAATATTCATTAGAATTGACAATAATTCACTCCCCATTTGATCGAACTCCAAGTCAGTCATTCTCTTTATAACATCTGAAGCAGAAGAAATTGCACTTTGGAATTTTTGATACCTATTAGTGTCATTTTCATCTGTTCGAAAGAGTTTAATAAGTTCCCTCGGATGAATTACACTAAAACCTTCACTGACCTTATCATCATTTATAGAAAATGGTATCAGGTCATCATCTTCATCAGATTGTCCTAATTCATAATTCTCATTCCATTCACCATCAATATCGACATCAGACTCACTCTCTGAAAGATTTTGAGATTTTTTGGTTTCTATTTCTTCTTCATTTTGATCTTTTCTATCTTCAGGATGCAACTCATCAAACTTCACTCCTTGTTCTGGCATTAAAATACTCGTTATTTTCTCTCCAATTTCGAGACCATTCCTTCTTATTTCTGGATTCGAAATCCCAATGTGTGTAGTAACACCACTCATAATTGATCCAACAGCTTTACAAGATTGAAGAGACTCTTTATCAATTTTGGATAGAAGTTGTAGTATTGATTTGGAGATTTGAGAATGCAATGATGTTGTCATTTGTGTTAATAAGCTATGTCTTGACCATACTTCACCGAGTTTCTCAAGAGTTTCTAATAATAAACCTTGCAGTATTAAAAAATCTATCAACAATTTCCGTGCCCTTTCAGATACAACCTTTTGAACTAGAAAATGGTGAGATACAAGATTCTTCACTCGGGTATTCTTTTCAAATAGTTCTGATAGAATACTAATTGCCATTTCATACGAAGAGTCTTCAATCAAGGATAATAAAAATGATGCTACAGCAGAAGGAGCTAGATTCAGGGAGCACTTTGTTATCTCATGTGAAGAAAACGTGGTTTTCCAAAGAAGAGGAGCCAATCCTAAATTAGAGCACTTATTGAGGATTTCTGAATCAATGTGTTTTAACGATGTTATCAATCTCTCATAATATATTTCATGCTTAAGATATTTAGGGAATTTTTTAACATTTTGGCTTTGGTTCTCACCAAAAATTGCTGCTGATATCTTATCAGGAATTGAAAAAACTGTTGAAAGCACCTCATTATATAATGTTTGATTGCCAATTTTCGATGAATCATAAAGAATCTGGGAGAGGAGTTTTCTCTTTGACCACTTACTAACATACAATACTGAGTGGTGTTTAGAATTTGGATTATTCACCAATGAAAGCAAAAGGGATAATATTTGAAATGATGGAACATATATCCACTTGTCAACACATGATATAATGTTATCAATCGGAAACAAATCACCAAAGCTTGGAAGAGTTACTGTTAAAACTACTTCTAAATATGATGGCAATAAAAGAGGATCATCTTCAAGGGATTTGGAAATTTCCCTCATAATATTAGAGGCGTTTTCAACATCTTTCTTTTCGGTCCTCAGCCTATTGATAAGTGTCTTCATGAAATGCCACTTTTTGGGATATCCCAAATGTTTTTTTATTACATTGTGGTGATTTCAATTATAACTTGAGTATCTTTTTGATCAGGGAGTTCGGCTTCAAGATCAAATCTTAAGTTAAAACATTGAAAATGAATAATGCTCCAATGATTCCTCCAACAATAGCAATGCTTCCAAGGTAAATAATGAAGTTTGAACTCTTTTGTTCTTCTTCATTAGTTTTCATTGGTGTCTCAATCAAAGTCATTCCAAAAGTTGGTGTCATATCTAGCGGTTCTATTGGTGTCTCGTTTAGAGTTAAAATGGGTGTTAGACCTATGGTTTCAATAAGTGTTTGATCAAATGTTGGAGAAATGTTTATGGTTGTAATTGGTGACATTTCGTATGTTTGAATAGGAGTATTCAATGAATCCTTTAAAGTGTCAGATAATGTTGGGGACATGAAGAGGGTTTCTATTTAGAGTAATCACAGGAGTAAAAACCAGTGTCTCTTCATGTGTATTCTTAGGAGTCTCTTAAATAGTATCCATGGGAGTATCAAAGGGGTTAACTTTTTGGTTTCTGAGAGCGTTTCTTTTAATGTAGCATCATATGTTGACATACAATCAATGGCGATATCTGGAGTTGGGTTGGGGGATCTTTATGAGGTGTCTTTTCAAGTGACATTATTAGAGTTTCTATTGGTGTTTCTTAATATGTCAATTCTGGTGATGGCTCCTGAGTTTCTTTTTTAGTAAAATCTGGTGTTAACTCTGGAGTATGTATTGAAGATGAATCAGGTGTTTGGTCCACGGTTTCAACATGTGAAATCTGCAGGGTTTCATCAAGTGTTTGAATTGGAGAGCTTTTTGGTGTTTGATTTGGCAAAGGATAATCAACAAAACAGTAGAATGACTTGAAAAATTGTAATTGATATGTTTGAATCATAGAAAGAGTATTCTTATTATTTGAAAATGTCACATTTCCGCTTGATACGAAACTTCATGAAAAACAGTGCAATAATATGGTGTGAGAGACACTTCAATGACTTTGAATAGGAGACAATGATTATTTTGGATTATAGCATGTTTAATTATGACTTGAGAGAGAGAATCACCAATTGTAAAAATAGCAGACCCAGAATTCATACCACTGTTTTGCATGATGTTTGTATAGCTAAAGGATACTTCACATTGAGCAAGCACAATACAGGATAAGTATTTTGCATTGTTGTGACAAATTGAACTAAATGACACATTGCAAGAAGCTGGATTATTAATTAAAAACCCAGGGAATTCCAAGTCAAAATTTTTTGTAAAATTTGTATTACCAAGACTGATAAAACTACTATAATATCAAATTGAATTTGATCCAGTTGTAATTACCATTTTGGAATACCAACGATCACCCTTATTCAAAAGTCATATGTCCTTTAATAAGAATCTCAAATTTCTATAATGGAACATCCTTTAAATACGAAGGTATTTAGTAACTAAATAAGACGGAAGTCTGCTTGGTTCGATGTTCTCCTATAGTAGGACGATGTGTAGTAATTAAAATTCCCGGTTCGCCCCTTTTTTTTTCTTTTTCCTGTAAAAAAGAAAAAAAAAGGGGCGAACCGGGAATTTTACTACTACTCAGTACCGTCCTACTATAGGAAAGCAACAAAACCAAAAGACTAACGTCTCGTGAATCAGGGACCATCATTTTTTGGGGATGAGAAGAGATTATTAAAAAACCAATTG
>Ga0209639_1001393_pt1 | contig 24402 bp, 21 predicted proteins | sample EPASupsiteHSE605_FD_187268 | JGI IMG/M metagenome (GOLD analysis project Ga0209639, IMG submission 187268) | Bioremediated contaminated groundwater from EPA Superfund site, New Mexico - Sample HSE6-05 (SPAdes) (version 2) | ecosystem: Environmental > Aquatic > Deep subsurface > Groundwater >...
CACATCCGGCTCGTCCACCATCACAAAACGGCTCAAACTGCCCGACGAGGCACTCTGGGCCTCAATCAAATTCAGGTTCAGCTGCTTGATCGTCATAAACACCATCTCGCGGTTGCGCAACATCTGCTGCTGATTCTCGTCGGCCGAGTCCGGCAACGTTTGATGCTCCAGATCCCCAATCACCCTTTCCAGCGAAGCCACGTGCGTCTCTTCAGACACTTCTGCAATCTGCAGCTCCATCAACTTGCTCATCAGCTGCGTCTTCAGCGGATTCTCCATCATACTCTTTATATGCATCCGGTTCTCCAGACTATCCCGCAGCATCACGTTAAGCTGCTTTATATTACTGCGTATCGCCTTTACCGAAGGATGATCCTCCCGGTTTTTGGTCAGCGCCCGTGCCAGATCCACCTCCAGGTTCATCAGCTGCACCTTTACCGGCTCTGTAAAAGCCGACTCGTTCACAATCGTGCCGTCCAGATTCTTCAGGGCACTCTCCGTACGCTGGCGCGACGCCTTGAGGGTACTCAGCGCAATCTGCGCCTTCATCAGATCCATGCGGAACGATTCCAGGTTGGCCTGCAACCTGTCCACATCCAGCATCCCTCCCGAGCTGGTAGCTGCCATAGACAGCACCTGCTTGTCAAGCACATTCAGTTTCTCGTTATTCTCGGCAATCTGTTTGGTAAGAAAATCGATCAGCCGCTGCGAATTACTCTGCTGATGCTTCAGCAGCAACTCATTAAGCGACTCCATGTAGGCAGACATAATCAGCGGAATCTCTGCCGGGCGGGCACTCGTAATCCCCACTTTGAAGATCGGCACCCGGTCCTCCCTCTTTTTATCCAGGATATCCACCTTGATGTTCCCTTTCAGCTTGTCGGCCGTAAGTGTCAGCCCCGTACGCTGCAACGTAAGCCGGGCAATCTCCGTACTCTGCATGTTGCTGAGCCAGAAATTCTTGTCGAAATCCGACTTCACCACCGGCACATTCTTTTCAGACATATACTCGTGTACCGTCTCGTTGTAGAACACCTCGTATTCGGACTTGTATAGCTTGGGCTGTTTAAGCGCAAACGCCAGCACCGCAGCAAACACCAACACAAAACCGCACAAAAAAACCCACTTGTGTATGAATAACACTTGCAGGTAACGAACTATCAGGTGAATCAGGTTCTCTTCTGGCTCATCGGAAGGTACGGAATTAGAATTAATATTAAAATCAGAATTAGGATACATGGTTCACAGGAAACTAAAAAAAATGTCAACTGGATATAGAAATCGATGACAAATATAATCAAAATATTAAATAGCAAGGGTTTAAATGTAAAATAATAAAAAAGTAATGTTAAAAATGATGACCGATAGGCTATAAAAGCAAAATATCCGACTCTCACGAACCGGATATCTCTATTTTAACCAAAACCTTAACTTGAATATAAGAGAAAAGTACCGTAGTACCGTGTCTTATATCATACTGCAAATATACGGCAGTTTTCCAGACTACCAAACTAATTTTACATGTTCTATAACATTTTATTTATTAGTTCGATCACTTGTTTAATTCGGTAATTATCTTATTAATCCGTTTGTTCCTTAAAACCGTTAAAGGTGTCAAGCAATCCCTTTCTGGCATTAACAGGAAGGGATTCTATTCCTAAAGCCTTTTTTATTTTTGAGTTGTTCACCACATAGGTATCCGTCAGCTTTTTAAAGCGAACCCTGTTAAGAGGCAAACAAAACAGATCCCCCAGCACCACTACACTTCGTATAAAAAATTTAGGTAAGTGCCATATCCGGGCTTTTCGTCCCTGCGACTCGCAAATAACCTCAATCAATTCGTTGGTAGAAATGGTCTGGTCGTCGCCAATATGATAAATACCGGAAGCCACGTTGCCCGAAACCAACCCCTCTGTAATAAAGGAAAGATTGTCCATACCCGTAAACGACCGTTTGTTCCTGAACGCCCCCAACGGCCAGGGAATCCCCTTGTTAACCATTTTATACAGCAAATAAAGGTACCCCTTGTCGCCCGAACCGTGAATCATACACGGACGTAAAATATACACCCGCTTCCACGACTCGTCATCCATTTTAAACCTTCCCATAATGTACCGTTCTTCCTTCAGCTTGGTCTCACCAAAAGCCTCCACCGGCCAGGGAATCGCCTCCTCGTCCAGCACCTCTTCGCCCACCGAATTGGCAACAGCCTTAACCGAACTGAAGAAGATAAACTTCTTAGACTCCGAAGCCAGAAAGTAATTGAACACCCGTTGGGTAAGCGAAAGATTAACGGTAAAGTCGGGCTTCCGGATGCACCGAACCGCCACATCAGGCGTAACCGCAGCCAGGTGGATAATTACATCCATGGGTGGAATCCGGTTCTCATCCAGTTCCGCCCAGCTATACGTTTTTGCCAGTCCAGGTTTGTGTTGCGCCACAATATCGACCCCGTAAACAGCATGTTTGTTTCCCAGAGCCTTCACCAGATTGGAGCCCACAAACCCGTGAACCCCCGTTATCAGTATATTCATTTATTGTATCAGAGCGGCTTTAATTTATATTTTTCATTTATCAAGGCAATTAACGTGTTAATACACTCTTTCAAAGTAGCACTATACTCTGCAGGCAACTCACCATACATAGAATGGTATTTATCAATAATCGTGCGTGTGTTGCTTATCATCTCATCTATCTCCTTTATCGGAACCACTGTAACCTCGTCTTTATCTAGCGCGGTTATTTTTTTCCGGATCGCAGTAACCAGATCCAGGTACGCAGCATTGTAAAACCCATTCAGGCGTTCCACCTGCTCAACCACCAGACTTACTAAATGCTTGTTGTCGGACGAATTATTAAAAGAGGGCGTAAGATAAAACTTTACAACCTTGTGATGCCGGTCTTTCACCTCTATAAACCCTTTTACATGTCCAAAATAGAAAGACAAAACCACGATGGGCGAAACAAGCCAGTTATTCATTGGGAAAACCTTTACACTCCCATTGGTAATAAAGCTAACCGTAATTTCCTCCTCCTGCTCATCAGGCATCATTTCTCTGGACACAGAAACCACGTAATTATAATCGGGATTTGCTAACGCGTCCAACTCCTCAAGCTCCAATACATTTATAGACTTAAAGAAAATCTTTACGCCATAGAAGCATTTTTCTTTTTTCATAAAGCTACATATTAGAATATCACTGGAAATCAATCGATGTTGATAACGCAAAGATAGAAAAAGACTGCATATATCCTAAATAAGATATTGTTAAGACTTAAATTCGTAATATTTTATGTAGTAAACCTATCCGGTCCATGTTCTGAAGTATATAAAAACGAAAATATCCGACTCTTTCGAACCGGATATTTCAAAGTTAACCAAAACTTTACATAAGAGAAAGGTACTGTAGTACCGTGTCTTATATCTGTTGCAAATATACGGCAGCTTTCAATACTACCAAACTTATTTTATGCGTTATATAACATGCTATTTATTAGTTCTATTTTTTGTATTTTTTAAATAATATGTTATTAATCCTTGTTTAATTGTATTTATCTTTTTACAATCTCTTTCAGAGTGGACAGAATCAACTTGAAGTCAAACCATAAAGAGGCGTTTTCTATATACTCTATATTGATACGTAGCTTATCTTGCATAATTACGTCCCTGTAGTATTGTTCTGGATTATCTACAGACTCAAGAAGCTCATTTTCATTCTTGTATCTTATTGAAGCCATATCAGTAATACCAGGACGGATAGATAATACAATTAATTGTTCATCATTATACAAATTAACGTAGTGACGTACTTCAGGCCTTGGCCCTACAAGACTCATCTCCCCCAAGAATACGTTTATAAGCTGAGGAAGTTCATCTAGCTTATACTTACGAATATAATAGCCCGATTTGGTTACGCGCGGATCTCGTCCTCCAATAGTAATTAAACCCTTTTTGTCCGAGCCCATTCGCATGGACCGAAATTTATATAATGTAAAATCCTTGTTATGTCTGCCAGCTCTGATTTGTTTATAGAAAACGGGACCTTTAGAGTCTAGTTTAATCCATATTGCAAGTACAATAAATAAAGGACTTAACAGCATTAACCCAAGTCCGCTACATACTATATCAAAGATTCTCTTCATTCTTTCCCCACCACTTTATTATATGCATTTATAACAGTATCTGTAATATATTTTGCCATTTCATCTGTTATTTGAGGATAAACCGGCAATGAAATCTCACAACAATAGTTCTTATATGATTGAGGGAAATCAACAATATCGAAGCCCATATTCTTAAATAGTGTGAGCATTGGCATCGGTATAAAATGAACATTTACAGCCACATCATGATGTGCAATATTATCTATAATCGCATCTCGTTGATCTTCTGTAATTCCATTGATACGCAAAGCATAGATATGGTACGAACTCTCTTTTTCTCCAGATATGCTAGGAGGAAGAATTACCCAATCTTTACCTTTTAATGCATTGTTATAAGCATGAAAAACACGCTTTCTTTCTTTTAGCATTTTGGGATAAATGCGCATTTGAGCTAGTCCAAGAGCTGCATTAATATCTGCCATATTTATTTTCATACCAAAGCCCATTATATCATATCGCCAACCTCCGGCTTTACTTTTTGAAAACGCATCTTTTGTCTGGCAGTTTAGCGTCATCATACGCAACTCATTATAAAGTTGCTCATTATCAAAAGGCGCAGGCATGTTTATACATATAGCACCACCTTCAGCAGTTGTCACATTCTTTACTGCATGTAGTGAAAAGATCGCAATATCTGTTTCATTACCTGTATTTTGTGTAAGACTGTATCGAGCTCCCAGAGAATGTGCCGCATCGTTCATAACCAGAATACGTCCCAGTTTCTCTTGAACAGGCGAATTAGGTTTAAATAACCCAATAATATCCGAATGTTTTACTAACTCCATTATTTGGTCGTAATCGCAAGGCAAACCTGCAATATCAACCGGGATAATTGCCTTTGTTTTGGGCGTAATTGCTTTACGAATGGCATCCACCGAAATATTAAAATCTTCGCCAACATCCACCATAACAGGTTTTGCCCCGGCATGCATAACAGCCAATGCAGTTGCACTGTATGTGTATGCTGGAACAATTACTTCATCCTCTGCAGTAACGCCTAACCATCGTAACATCATAATCGCTCCGGAAGTCCAAGAATTCACGCATAATACCTGTTTCGCACCCGAAAAATCTTTAATTTCTTTTTCCAATGCTTTAACCTTAGGGCCTGTTGTAATCCATCCGGATTTTAAAGAATCGACAACTTCATCTATGACCGAATTGTCAATATATGGAGGAGAAAATGCAATCTTCATAACTTTAACTTATTAATTTTATCATTCTATACATCCTTCTATCTGGATAGGCTATAAAGTCGTAAAATACATTATAACCTAACCCTTTGTAAAATTGAATCGCTTTGTCGTTGTTGTAATAATCAGTTGTAAGAGATAGTTTTTTTATTCCTTTTTCTTTTAATTCATTTTCGAGATTTAATAATAATTTTTTACCAATACCTTTACCTTGATAATCTTCGGAAACGCCTATGGACAGTAGTTCAGCATACTCTCCATCATCGGTGAGTGTTGGGTTATTCTTTGTAAAGTTCTTAACTAATCGAATTAAGGCGGGCATTCTGGTTATGATTAATTGTATGCCAATAAAACCAAAACTAACCCAATTCCTTTTTACCAAGTGACTATTAAAGCCCTTCGAACGAGACGTTGCAGCACAAAAACCACATAATTCTTCATTCTCATAAAGGCCTAGTAGGATTCCATAATCATCATTCCCTACAGAATTGTAATATAATTTTAAAAAATTATCACCAAGACTTGTGAGAAAGAAATTTTTAAAAGCACTATTATGGATTAAAACCACGTTGGGGATTGAATCCTTTGATATTTGTTTAATTTCAATCATTGCTGTTTTTCAATAATCTCAGTTATTCTATTTAGATTTATCGAGCGTGACAGGCTTGATTTAGCAAACCTTTTTGCATTCTCCCCCATTTGAATTCTTTCATCATGTGTCAAAGAACATGCTTGTCTAAAACCATCAATTAAGCTGCTAATGTCTTCTGGTTCAATAATGAATCCACATTGAGCTTGCTGTATACAATCGGCAGTGTCACTATCGTTTTCCACACAAGCAATAATTGGCTTTCCTGATAAAAAGTAAGCAGTCATTTTTGACGGACTAGCTGTTTTTGATATACCTTTTAATAGTGGTAACAATAAAACATCTGCCTGAGATTGCAACATGGGGACATCTTCTGGTAAGGCTTCCTCAAAAATGATATTTTTGCAATTCAATTCTTTAGCCAGATTTATACAATCTTCTTTTTTTGATCCACTTCCAACAATACGTAATACGCTATCTTGAAGAGATGCTTTACTGAAAGCTTTAATTATTATATCTAATCCTGCGCTAGGACTAATACTCCCCAGATACATGAAGGTAAATAATGAATTTTTAGATACATCGAATGTCGTATTGAATATTGAATCATTTTGCCAATTTCGAATCAATTGAAATTTTGAAATAGAAATATTTCTACTTTTTGACAAATGGGATATCATATAGGGTGATATTCCAACGATTTTAGACGATTTATGTAGAATATATTTATCAATTGGCAACAAAATCTGATATACAATTTCACCTAAAATTTTGGGCAACTTTTTAACAAAAGAATCAGGGTATATATCCTGGACGTGTAATACTAAAGGAATATTATATTTTATTGCAATGCGAACAAGAAAATATTGTGCAAATAGTGGCCAGGTGTTTGCATAAATCACATCAATTTTCTCATAATTAGCCTTAATATAAGATGCAGTTTTGCGACCAAAACTCCAACTTTCTTTAAACCTCCCTATTATTTTGGATTGTGGACAGACAAAACTATCTAAAGTAATGTGCCTAAATTCATTTTTCATGGCATTTAGATTATTAATCTGAATGCCGTATGGGCGAGTTGGTAAAGGGCTAAGAACTGTTACGTTGTGTTTTTCAGATAATGAATCAGCAATGTCATACGATAAATTCGCTGAGACGACAGGCTCAGGAGGAAAAACACACGAAACGATTAAGATATTTCGATTCAATTCTTTCATCTACTCACTCCAAACAACCCTTTTAATATAATCTGTATACGAAAGAATGATGCGTACCACTTTGTCAGAAACATTAGGCATGCTGTAATCTGCAACCGGACGGAAGTTCCGTTCGCTTCCTATCTTCTGGTATTGCAGCTGAACTAATCCCTGCATTACACGTTCGGGATTCAGGCCGACCATCATTACAGAGGCCTCTTCCATTGCTTCGGGGCGTTCGTGGGCTTCACGAATGTTCAGGGCAAGGAAGTTCAGTATAGACGATTCTTCTGAAATTGTACCGCTATCGGATAGTACCGTTTTAGAATTTACCTGTAAAGCCAGGTAATCGCTTAATCCCATAGGTTTCATCAAACGAACCTGTTCATGGAACTGCACGTTGTGCTTTTCAATCATTTTACGGGTACGGGGGTGACAGGATACAATCACCGGAAATCCGAACTTAGCGGCTACAGTATTTAATACCTCTACCAGATTGAAGAAGTTCTTTTCAGAAGCTATGTTCTCTTCACGGTGTGCAGATACCACAAAATATTCTCCCTTTTTCAATCCCAGTGTTTCCAGAATAGTAGATTTCTCAACTTTTGGTAGATATTGGTGCAATACCTCATACATAGGGCTACCTGTTTTAATCACCCGGTCCGGGCGCAAGCCTTCGGCCAACAGATATTCGCGGGCAATATCGCTATAGGTAAGATTGATATCACTTGTATGATCCACAATTTTACGGTTGCTCTCTTCGGGTACACGTTGGTCGAAGCAACGGTTTCCTGCCTCCATGTGGAAGATAGGAATATGACGCTTCTTAGCCGCAATGGCACACAAGCAAGAGTTGGTATCTCCAAGAACAAGGAAAGCATCTGGCTTTTCCTGTTCCAGCACCGGATCAATATTAATCAAAATCTGTCCGGCTGTTGCCGTAGCATTGGCGCCAGCCGCATTCAGGAAATGATCCGGACGCCGTAATCCCAAGTCTTCAAAGAAAACCTCGTTTAATTCGTAATCGTAATTTTGTCCGGTATGCACCAATACGTGATCGATGGCTTCGGAGGCATCTAGCTTCTGTAATACACAAGCCAGACGTATAATTTCTGGGCGTGTGCCCACAACAGTCAATACTTTTAATTTTTTCATGCTCGTATCTGTCACTAATTTTTATACTTCTTCAAAATAGGTATCCCCATCTGCTGGATTATACCATTCGTTTATCCAAAATTGGGTGTACAACTCATCCTCTCCGATGTTTGTGATATTGTGACTATACCAGATGGGCATATCCACATACGAAGGTTCGTTGCCATCCAGATAGAAATCCATCACCTCGTCAGTTCCAATTTTCCGTAACTGAATACGTGCCTTCCCTTTGATAACCGTAAACCTTTCAATCTTACGCGTGTGATAATGATTACCACGGGTAATCCCCGGTACGGTGGTGGAGAATGAAACCTGTCCGCCTACGCCCAACTTGATAGTTTCCACAAAAACACCTCGGGGGTCGGCATGTTGAACCAATTTAACCGGATAACGGCTGGCATGGTCTATATAGCAACGGAAGGTATTGAATAAATTCACCTCGTTTTTATCTTTCAGCTCCGGAATAAAACCCTGATCAAAATAAAGCGCCTTGAAATTCTCGAACAAGGCAAGAATCTCCGTAACCTTCTTTTCAAAATCATAGGGAACCAAATCCCGTTCGATTACAGGCGCATCACTGTTTTGAGCTTCCCTTATTTTGCTAAGGATATGGTCGCACAAACTACCCACGTAAATTAGATTCACGTCGCTGTCTTGCAATACCTGGGGAGTTTCTCCGTGTGTAAGTTTATGACAAAAAGTAGCTATGAACGAATTATAGTTCGGTCGGCCGAAAGGTCCATATACATTGGGAACAACCATACCGGTAAATGAAGCTCCGTTTTGCGAAGCCCACTGTTCCAACAATTCACGCCCTTCGCGTTTGGATTTGCCATATTCATTGTCGCGTTCTTCCTGTGTTGACGAAGAAAAAAGCAGGTGAGGAGCAACCTTTTCTGCTTCTAAAGCGCCGATAAGCTGTTTAACCAATAACAGGTTTGTATCGTATATAACCTGTGGATCGGGGTGGCGATTCATTGCAGCCAGATGCACGATTACATCACATTGTTTCACAAAGGCACGCAAAGCGCCCTCTTCCTGAAAAAAGGCATCTTCAAAGGGTACCCGTTCAAACTCCAGGGGATATAGCCCGAGGGTATTGTACAGGTGTGTACCCACAAAACCGGCCTGACCGGTAATTCCAACCCGTATCATAGACTCAGGTCCTCCCGTATCATATCCAGTTTAAGCAACAACTGCTGCATGCCCTGTACATCCAGACGAGAGGTGTTATGGGAGTGGTAATCTTCGATTCTTGAAATCTTCTCTTCCCCTTCCACGAAGAACTTATCGTAGTTCAGGTCGCGGGTATCGCAAGGAATACGGAAGTAATTTCCCATATCTTCACTCTTGGCCATCTCTTCGCGGGTAACCAATGTCTCGTACAACTTCTCACCGTGACGGGTACCAATTACCTTAACTTCAGTGTTTGATTTATAAAGACCGATTAATGCATTAGCCAGTACATCCAATGTAGCAGCGGGAGCTTTCTGTACAAACAGATCCCCGTTTTGTCCGTTTTGGAAGGCATAGATCACCAAATCCACAGCATCATCCAGTGTCATCATAAAGCGCGTCATATTGGGATCGGTAATGGTAATATCCTTGCCCGCCTTCATCTGATCTACCCATAAAGGAATAACAGAACCACGGCTTGCCATCACATTACCATATCGGGTACAGCAAATGGTTGTAGGAGCATTTGCACCTAGAGCACGCCCCTTGGCAATGGCAACCTTCTCCATCATAGCTTTGCTTATACCCATGGCATTGATCGGGTAGGCCGCTTTATCGGTACTTAATACCACCACATTCTTTACTCCGTGTTCGATGGCCGAATCCAATACATTCTCAGTTCCGAATACATTGGTACGAACCGCCTGAATTGGGAAGAATTCGCAAGAAGGCACCTGTTTCAGAGCTGCCGCATGGAATATATAATCTACGCCACGCATGGCTCCATCTACACTACGCTTATCGCGTACATCACCTATGTAAAATTTTACTTTTGGATTCTGTAAATGATGACGCATGTCATCCTGTTTCTTCTCATCACGGCTAAAAATACGGATTTCTTTAATATCTGAATCAAGGAATCTTTTTAATACGGCATTACCAAAGGAACCTGTTCCTCCAGTAATTAAAAGGGTTTTGTCTTTGAATAGTGACATAATGTAATTTTATTGATTATTTCTATAATTAGCTTTAAACCAGATATCTTCAAGCATTTTCCAAATTGTTGGCATATTGTATTCTGTTAATACTCTTTTACGAGCATTGTTGCCATGTAACTTTGCGACTTCAGGATTATTTATGTAATATTCGATGGTATTTTTTATTGCTTTAGAATCTTTTGGTTCAATGCAGATGCCACATTGATTATTCAGATCGATTGTGTTTAACATCTGAGGAATTGCTCCGACATTTGTTGAAATAATTGGGCATCCACATGCCATACTTTCAAGTATTACATTAGGAAATCCTTCCGTATAACTTGGAAGACAAAAGATATTCGTACTTATCATCTTTTCAATAACATATTCTGTATTCTTTCCACCCGGAATCTTGAGCCATTCACCATTGTCTCTTTGTGACGCGATAAGAAATAAATCTTCTTTTATTGAATCTTCTACAGGTCCAATTAATTCAAGGAAAAGATTTGGTATTTCTATACATGCTTTTACTAGTTCAAATACTCCTTTCGCAGGAATAACATGACCAACAAATACTATATTCTTACTTTCATTGATATTTAATTCTTTTCTAGTAATTTTCTTTATGTCTAATATTTCAGGTGCTATCGGATTTGGGATATAATTTATATTTGAAAATCCCAATAAATGCAAAGTTGTATAGCTTTTCTGATCAATAACAATTGCCTGCGTAGAATTACTAATTATTTTCTTCAGTAAGTACCATTCCCAGTTTTTCTTTTCAGCGAGTATCGGAATTCTTCCAAAATGAAAGTGTATAATATTCGCAACTTTGTTTGATTTTATAATATATTGAATTAAACAATCTCGAAATAATCCAAATGATGCACTTGATGAAAAATGTACTATATCTGGTTTATCTTTTTTTATTTTTAAGTAAAAATCAATGATAACTTGAAGTGTATTTACAATGCCAGTCAAAATTCTAAATATTTGTCTTTTGTCTGTGACTCTTCTTTTTTTATTCGAAGTAGATAAATGAATAATCGAAAAATTGATATTTTTTTCTTCATTATTATAATATTGAAGAATATGTTTGGTCCAAGACGCTATTCCACCCAACGGAGGGGGAATTGGCGAAAGTAATAGGATCGTTTTTTTTTCTTTCATATTTAATGTTAAATAATTAGGGATTAGCTTGTTGTTTTAAATATATATTTAGATATATTTTTTTTTAAATTGTACTATTGATATTTGATTCTCTGAGCCTCAAGCTGTTTTATGCTGAATCTTTCATTTTCTGAATACAGTATAGATTCATGCTCAATAATCTGTTCTATAGTCCATTTATATTTTATTAATTTTGCTGGCACTCCTCCAACTATAGCGTATGGAGGAACATCTTTATTAACGACGGCACCAGCAGCTACAATAGAACCTCGTCCAATTGTAATGCCAGAAAGTAAGGTAACATTGCAACCTACCCATACATCTGATTCTATAATCACATCCTTGTCATCTCCCTTGACCTTATTTTCATTTGTTATATCAGAAATAAACTTTCCTACAATAAAGGAGTGGTTACCAGTATGTACAGTCAAATGCTCTGCTATACAACAGTTTTTCTTTACTATAAATCTTGCATTAGGAGTTGATATATGTGAATATAATCCTATCTGAGTATTATCATAAAGATAAACATTTTGAGGAGCATCAATATAAATAGGGGGGGTAATTATGACATTTTTTCCACAATAACCTAATTTACTTCTTTTATTGAATAGGTAAGTTTTCATAAGAACGAATACACCCCTTATGAATGGATTATTCTTTATACTCATATTTATTATCGATTATAGAAAGATATTTGTTTATAAACTCCTTAGGGTCTAGTTTTTCTTCTGCAGCTATTCTACTATTGCGGCATAGTATATTGTATGTTAAAATGTCTGTCTCAAGGGCTCTTTTGATTGAAGAAGCTATAGATTTAATGCAGTTGGGATTAAAAAGAAACCCATTTTTATTTTCATTTACGTAGAATTGATTATTACAAATATTACTGCAAATAATTGGAAGTCCCGTAGCCATAGCTTCACATATTACGTTTGGAGTACCTTCGTAGAAAGATGGTAAGCAGAAAAAATCTGCATTTTGATAAACTTCTTTAATGTTTGAAGTCTTATCCAAGAGTTGTATAAATCTGTTGATTTTATATTTGTCAATAAGCCCTTGGCTTTTGTTTAAGTATTCTAAATTTGTGGTTGTTTTACCATACCATGATATGTGAAAATTTAATCCATCATCTGCCAACAATTTCACAGCTTCAATAAATCCCAAAGTATTTTTGGACTCCCAAATTGAAGCAACAATTGCAATTTCTGGTATTTTATTTCTAGATCGATTAATATAATAGAAGTGCTGAAGATCTACAAAATTTGTTATAGTTTTCAGTTTTGATTTCATCCAAGGATAATGGTTAGAAAGATATTCCTCTTGTCCGTAACTATTTGGTACGATTGCATCTGCCCATCTGTAAAGAAAGAATCTTATTCTTTCCTTCATCCCAACATATTGTGTAGTATTTCTTTCACTAACTATAAGCCGGTAATTTGAGCTCAATGCCTTTATAGCACATGCAATAAGTGATGGTGTCTCTTGATAAGCTATAACACATTCTGGATTCAGCCTTTTTACAATCTTGTAGTAGCATATTAATCTTTTCACTTTTGAACAATTCTGTATAATTTCTACTGATATCTTGCTGTTAAGATCTTTTTCATAAAACATATCATTATGGTATAAGATAATACTTATGTTATGATCATGTTCTTGTAGCATATTTGCTAATCCTACGAATTGCCTTTGTGCACCACCCGCCCCGAGTGAGTCTATAAACAGTAATATTTTCATATTATCATAATAAAGTAAAATATAAGTAAATATTATAATGGCGACTATTTGCTATAAGTATAGCAGTAGGTAAACTTGTTTTTAACCATTATAGGAAGATGTAAGTATTGTTAATTAATTAACTTTTTCAACTGTATTATGAAAAGATTGCATCAAGTATTTTTTTACACTCTATCTCGTTATTAAACTCTTTCTGTGCTAGTTGAGCACCATTCTTCCCAATTTCGGCAGCCTCTTTCGTATGTGTAAGAGCCCAAATAAGCTTAGATGCAAATTCCTTCGCATTGCGTTCTTCGGCTAATAACGCGTTAATTCCATCCTTTAAGAATTTAGGTATGTCACCAACCTTTGTTATAACCACAGGGTTCTCAGTTAATAGGTATTCTCCTAATTTTGTCGGAAATCCGTGTTTTGCCTGAATACTGTCAGGTCTATCAAGAGCTAATACCATCGCATTTTTTAAAATTTGGGGTATGTTTTCTGCTGCAACTATACCAAGAAATTTCACTTTATCTTTTATCCCGAGTTCTTCGATAAGTTTTATATTGCCTGCGCTATCAGTTATGTCTGGAGTGTTTCCAATTATATATAGTCTTATATCATTAAATTTCTGAGTAACAATTGAAAATGATTTTAATAATTCGTCAACGCCATCTTTATTATTTGAAGCTGTACCACAGTATGCGATATATTTCTCTACATTTTCATGTTTTTTTAATCCCAAAAATCGTGCAGGATCAACTATCATATTAATTATATGCACACGATTTTTTTCAATCCCTTGTTCAACAAAATAATTGTAAAGCGGGGTTGATATGACAAAAAGACCTTTCACTTTTCTATAAGTGGCCCACATTTCATCTTCAGACAGCGCAATTAGCCTACTAACAAACTGCTTGTTTGCTTCTGGGTGTTCAGTTCTTTCACAGAATACATTTACTCCATTAATATCTGTTGCTATTTTTGTTAGTAAACTAATATCATAAGTGTAAACATTGTCTCCTGGTTGAAACTTTCGTTTAAGTTTCCATATGAAATATTTATAATAAAAGAACTTAGAGTATCTATTATATAAAAATACCTTCTCCCACAGGTAGATTATATTAATATGATTATATGAATATTTGATCTTATTTCTTTCTGAATCAGGCATTAAATATATAGCAGTTGCTTTAATGCCCATCTTATCTAATGCACTATAGTATGCGAGAAGTCTGTTTGTGCTGGCTACATTTGGGATATAAGAGAATTGTAAGAAATACAACATAATTACTATTTTTATTGAGTTTTTTTATGATGAATATTTATACTTCTGTTTGTACTCTTGATGTATGTATCTGAATATATTAAATAGTAGTAAATTAGAAGATAAAAGCCAAAAACGCCGCCTTGGTACCACATGAAACTTGATTTTAGATTAAGAATTAAAGCAGATATCAAAAAAAACCATGCGAAGAATGTGTGCTTTTGTTGAAAAAGTCTTTTTATCATATAGTATACATAACTATACAAAATGAAGATATAGATTAAACCTCCATAATTCAATTGCCTTATATAGCCAACATCCGAATTGCCTCCAGAATGAAAACCAACTTTAAATATGTCTTGGCCACATCCAAAAATCCAAGATATGGTATCCTCTGGCCATAATAACATCTCTCCCATTAAAACACTTCCTGTTGTAGATGATGCTATTCCACTCTCTCTTGTGTTTTCAATATCTGTAAAGAATGTTTGGATCCAAATTGAAGCCTTTGGATCCAAACCAACTCTATTGATAAATAGTTCTAAAACTGACTGAATATTAAATATTGCTATACAAAGGGTTAAAAATAGTACTAAGTTACCTGTAGTTATCCTTTGTTTTACCAAACAAAGGATAATCCCCAGAGCCGCAATAATTGCACCAGTACGAGCATTGAACATTGCAGACATGAAAACAAATGGTATAAATAAATAAAACCATCTATTCTGTTTTCCGTAATATATCCCTAAGGCAACTAGAGCACCTTGGATATAACCATAACCTGATGTTAATGCTGTCGAAAAACCAAAACCACGGAAGCCCTCTAGTAGAAAATTATCTGAATCAAGTTTAAGGACTGTCATCTTATAGGCTTCGTTTATTGACGGATTCAACATACACAGTAACGTACCTGCAGCACCTACGCAAGCAACCAGCAATAATACTCTAGCAAACTTGAATTCAGTATCAATACTGTTGGTATAGAATATGTACAAGAAAAATGAGGGTATAATGTAGTTCGTTAGTACAATTTTTATATGATTTGTAAACATGAGCGATTGACCTCCTGTCAATAACCCAACAATAGACCAGCAAAGTAAAGCTATCAAAAACTTTAATTCTGTTGGAAAAATGCGTGTGAAATTTTTAAACTTTGCATTTCTAATCCAGAGAAACCATATCCCACATATATAAAGAATTATCATGCTCAACTGAGATGCACCTCGCCCTAATAATCCCCCAATATTCGGAATATAAAAAGGATCATGAAAATATATATATAATAATATAATAATCGTCGTGTAGATTATTATGTTGTTTTTTTTAAACATTCTTGAATTTTTTGTATCTGATATTTCTGATTAATAAATAATATGGGAGTAAGAATGGTGCAAATAAATAAAGAATAGCGAATATAATAGTTCCCTTCTCGATAAGAACAAACGGATTAATATTGAGCCCATACGCTCGTTTCCGTTTTTTACTATCGATATAGCATTTTTTTATCTCCGGCGAAAACATTCCATTTTCAGTGGCAATGTCCATCATACCATCTTGAATAAATTGGATGAAAAGACAATTCAATTGGATCTTCATTGCATTTTCTATTCCTATTTTTTTGATTTCTTTATATATTTGATCAAAATGTAACATTGAACCCTCATATATTTTTCTGTTTTTTCTGTGGACTGCAGAATTGGTATATATTACATGTACATACCCGGGATTCATTACACTTGAAACTAGAGGTTGATGAAGAATTATTTTATGATTAAAAGCTTTGTCAGAACCGTTGTATCCTTTAGGCAGTTCAAATTGAATTTTCGTTTCTCGTAGAAATTGAAGTTTGTACATCTTGTTCCATGAGTCACTCAATTTGTGTTGATGTCTAATTACGTTGTAAGAGCTAGTTATTCGCTCTAATGATACTTTTTCCGCAGTAGTTGAGGTTTTCTCATTGAACACTTCATTATTAATAATATTACCCTTTTCATCTTCAAATCTTACTGTTGACAAACAAATATCTGCTCCCGATGTCTCCATATTGAGTACAATGCTTTCAACATGGCTGTTGAGTAAGTAATCATCAGCATCAATGAAGCAAATATAGTATCCTGTGGCCATTTCTAATCCCAATTGTCGAACACTACTCAAACCTCCATTCTCTTTAGTAACTATTTGTACTCGTGGATCTGTTTTGAATTTTTCACATTTTAGAAGCGAATCGTCTTTTGATCCGTCATCAACTACTATAATTTCTAGGTTAGAATATATTTGGTCAACAACTGACTGTAAACAACGTTCAATGTACGGGGCATTATTGTAAAGAGCTATTGCAATTGTTACTTTCTTCATTTTCCTCTTTTGAATTGATCAATATATGGTATTAGCAAACGGTATTTTCTTGATACTATTAAATAAATTAATACCACAGTAACAGAAAGTGTTGTTTTTATTATTAGGCTTATAATGATACTCTCAGAAAATGATGGTAAAAGTATTGAAACTAAGCAAGCGGCAAAAACAAAAATGCCATCTGTTAAAATATGCTTATAAAATGTCCATAATGGTAATTTTAAAGACTTCTTTATAAGTATATAATTTGTGATAATAAAAATCAAATTGTATGCTACTCCAATAGCAATTGAAAATACATATATACTGTCAAAAGTAACACCAATAATAATTGATATGACAATCAAACAAAAATTGATAATTCCACTTTTAAACATTTGATCGGTTCTTTCTATGCTCAAAAAAAATGATCCAGAAACAGAGGACATCATTTGTGACCACATACAAATAGATAATCCTTTAAGACACAGCCCTGCTGGTTCCCAATTCTTGCCGAACATTATTAAAATAATTTCAGTTGAACATGTAAAAAAAACAAGCATTGTAAAAATACCTATAATTGAAAGTAAGCGTTCTATTTGGATATATTTCTCATACATTGCCTTGTAGTTACTTTTGTATTCTCTGATATATGGATGGAGCACTCCAGTTATTACAGAAGCAAATATATTATTTGGATATAAATAGAGATAGTATGATTTATTATAGTATGCCAGATCCTCAGAGCCAAAGTACTTTCCAATTACAAGGTTATCTAAATTTCTTGTGAAATAATTTAGGATATTAAAGAATACTTGATACAACGAGTATGTGCCCAATAACTTAAAAATTGCTTTTCTCTTAAATGTCTTAAGTCTCAGAGGATTTTGTTTATAATTCCATACAAACAAGAAGAGAGCACTGATTATTGATTGGCTTATAAGTGCATACACTCCAAAATTCATTAAAGCTAATATTACAGCTATTACTCCACTCGTTATTGTACATGATATTGTTCGTAATGCAATAATTTTAAACCTTTTATCTCTTGTAAGAATTGCATTTGGAACTACATTGAGAGCATTGAAAAATGATGCAAATGAAACTATTGAACATAAACTATAATATTCTGGATTATTATATATTGCAACAAGAGGCAATGATGATAAAAATGTTAAGACTGTTAGTATAATACCAACAATTAAACTAAAAGAGAAAAGTTTATTAATATCATCCTTTTCCATTTCGGGATGCTGGATGATATTAATACCAAACCCTATATCTGCAAATAGGTTAAAGAATCCTATAAGTACTGTAATAATAGCAACAATACCATAAGCTTCTGGCATTATCAGACGTGATAAAATCATCGTCAGACCTAATTGAACTATCATAGTGCCATACTTTGATATGGCATTATACATTGCTGCCTTTTTTAAACTAATACCAGCCATGTATAAGTTAGATTGTACTCAGCACTTGCTCAATTATAGGAGCCATATCAAAATACTTATACTGCCCGAGGCGACCTCCAAAGGTAACACCTTCTTCCTTCTCTGCCAATTTACGATATTTTTCTGCAAGGGAATTATTACGTTCATCGTTTACTGGATAGTATGGTTCCATTCCGTCCTCATATTCAGTTGAATACTCTTCACTGACTACGGTCTTTGGGCAGTCATAGACCTGCTGGCCGAACATCTCAAAATGCTTGTGTTCGATGATACGGGTAAACGGTTCATGATGACTGGTATAGTTAATAACAGCATTTCCCTGATAGTTTGGAGTATCCTCAATGCGGGTATTGAAACTAATAGTACGCCAATCAAGCTTGCCTAACTTGTAGTTAAAGTATTCATCTACAGCTCCTGTGTAAACGAGTTTGTCAGCATGTTTGTGCCAATCCTTGTACTCAGAATTGAAGAAATCAATATTTGTCTTGCACTCAACGCCCTCAAGCAGTCCTTCTATGAGCTTGTTGTAGCCTCCAACAGGAATTCCCTGATACTTATCATTAAAGTAGTTGTTGTCAAAGATAAGACGAACTGGCAGACGCTTTATGATGAAAGCTGGAAGATCTTTGCAATCACGCCCCCACTGCTTTTCAGTATATTCCTTAATTAGTTTCTCAAAGATATCCTTCCCTACAAGAGATATTGCCTGTTCCTCAAGATTCTGTGGATCACGACCACAAAGCGCGGCAATTGCCTCTGCTTTCTGCTCATCCAACTTTGCAATAGCAGCTTCAGGAGTGCTTACACCCCACATTTGGTAGAAGGTATTCATGTTGAAAGGTAAATTGTACAGTTTACCCTTGTAGTTTGCTAAAGGACTGTTGGTATATCGATTAAACTCTACAATAGAGTTTACAAAATCCCAGACCTCTTTGTTGTTAGTATGGAAGATGTGTGCACCATACTTGTGAACATTGATTCCCTCAACTTGCTCACAAAAGATATTGCCTCCCAATTGAGAGCGCTTTTCAATGATTAAACATTTCTTACCAACCTTCGTTGCACGATAGGCGAATGTGGCTCCGTAAAGACCAGAACCTACTATGAGATAATCGTATTTATTCATTTTTTAATGGCCATTTTTTTTATTAGCGAATCGAACTGTTTGTAAACAGACTCAGACGAAAATTTTTTATTAAATAATTCTAAAGAATTATTACTGAATTTTAGTAGATCTTCTTTGCTGGCATTTATTATTTTTTTTATTTGCTTTGCGGCATCATTTGGATTACCTGTTTTGGTTACAAAGCCATTCCAAGAATCAATAATCATATCCTGCATACCATTATTATCTGAAATAATCAGAGGTTTTCCGTTAGAAATACTTTCCGTAATAAACATTGATTGTCCCTCATATCTTGAAAGTAGAATAATCGCTTTTACGTTTTTCATTATTTCAAATACTTCTTCGTGTGAGGCTTTCTTAATAACATTGATGTAGGAACCTACACCAAAACATTCTATATACTTCTGTAAGACTGGAAGTTTTACGCCATCTCCAATAATATTAATAATAAAGTCCTCAGGTAGGGTACCTTCATTCTTCAAGATGTAGACTGCCTCAACAAGATCTAACATTCCTTTTTGAGTTAGACCGTTATCTGACATTTTACCCATAGTTAGAAATGAATTTTTTGAAACGACTGTGGGTATTTCTATATTTTCGGAAACCGTATTATATAGGACACTATAAGACTTATTATTCCATATCCGATAAACATTATCCTCTAGGTAATGGTGTTTTACAAAATCTAAATAATAAGTACTAGTCGAAACAATGTTATTAATATTTTGCATAAAATTGAAAATATTCTTTCTATTTTCCTTTGAATATTGGGAATTTGATAAATCGAATACAGGTACTTCAGTATCTGCAGTAGAATGTATTCGTACCACAACCTTTGAGCCAAAATCTCTTAGAGCCCAATTCTGTAGGTATGAAAATGTATTTGTTTCAAAAAACAAAATATTAATTTTATTATCAATAACAAACTTCTTGAAAACTTTGTATCTTTTTCTTGCAAAAATTTTGACTGTAAATCTGTTTTCAAAAATGTGCTTTTTATAGGGGTGTCTTGTTACTAAAGCATTCTTATACTCTACTTCATTAACAAGAGGAACACTAGTATATACAAAAACTTTATATTTGTTAGAACCATACTGATGTATCGCATTTATTAGACCTTGTGAAGCGTTTGAAAAACCAGTACTATTCGGGTAGAAATCAGGTACAATAAATAATATGTTCATATTTTATATATTTAATTGCTTGCAAATCGCTATTTGTTATTTTTTTATGAAAGTAACATTTGAAAATGTGGATAATACCGCCACTAAGAGAGTTAATAAATATAATTGATACTATAAATGGGAAAAGAATTTTTGTGGGTGACCTAAAGTATTTTGATCAATATAATTATCAATCGTAAAATATATTCTTATTCGTATCTTCCGTAATATTCAGCATACCACCTAGCGAAGTCTCGAAGTCCATCACGAAGACTTGTAGATGGCTTGAAACCAAAATCTTGTTCTAACGGCGTAGTATCTGCATACGTAACAGGAACATCTCCCGGTTGCATTGCAACCAACTCTTTATGTGATTCAAAATCATAATCAGCAGGCAATACCTTAGCTGCGATAAGTTCTTCTTGGAGGATAGTTACAAAATCCAAGAGATTTTCCGGACTGTTATTCCCGATGTTATAGATTTTGTATGGGGGATTTGGTAAGCCATCTTCACCATTCTGCTTCTCTGGAGCATGTTGCATAATTCTTACTACACCCTCAACAATATCATCGATATATGTGAAATCACGTTTGCAATTCCCATAATTGAAGATCTGGATTTTTTTGCCCTCTCTAAGCTTATTCGTAAATCCGAAATAAGCCATATCAGGGCGACCTGCAGGACCGTAAACTGTGAAGAACCGGAGTCCTGTAGATGGTATATTATAGAGCTTACTGTAGGTGTGAGCCATCAGTTCGTTGCTCTTTTTAGTTGCTGCATAGAGACTGATCGGGTTGTCTACATTGTCGTCGGTACTGTATGGTACTTTCTTGTTACATCCATATACCGAAGAGGATGATGCATAAATAAGATGTTCCACTTCGTGATGACGGCAGGCTTCCAGAATATTGTAGAATCCTATAATGTTGCTCTCTATGTAAGTATCCGGATTAGTTATACTGTAGCGTACTCCAGCCTGAGCAGCAAGGTTCACTACAATCGCAATATTGTTTTCTGTGAATATCTTTTCTAGGGCTTCTTTATTAGCAATGGAGTCGTGAATGAATGTCCAATCTCTATACAAAGCCTCTATTTCCTTTAATCGATTATACTTAATATTTACATCATAGTAATCGGTGATGGAATCCAGTCCGATAATTTTAATGTTTTGAAAATCACTAAATAGTCTCTTTATTAAATAACTTCCAATAAAACCAGCTGCTCCCGTAACGAGAATGGTTTTACCTTCGAGTTTTACATTATATTCTAGCATTTTATTTATCCGATGTTGTAATAGTGGAAACCAGATTCTTTTACTTGTTGACGATCATAAATGTTACGACCATCTACTATCACTGGTTGTTTCATCATTTTACTTAAAACGGCCCAGGATGGTATTCTAAATTCTTTCCACTCAGTAACCAATAATAATGCATCTGTTTCCAGCGCTGCTTCGTATCTGTCGTTACAGTAGATTACTGAATCACCAATTTTTCTTTTACATTCGTCCATGGCTACAGGATCATATACTTTAACAGTACATCCGGCATTTATCAGATGGTCAATCAATACCAAAGATGGTGCTTCACGCATATCATCGGTTTCAGGCTTGAATGCAAGTCCCCACATACCGATTGTTTTTCCGTGTAAATCACCCTCAAAATGTTTATGAAGTTTCTTGAAAAGAACTGATTTCTGGTTTTCATTCACCTCTTCAACGGCTTGCAAAACTTTCATATCGTAGCCGTTGTGAGCTGCTGTTTTAATTAAGGCTTTTACATCTTTAGGGAAACAAGAGCCTCCATAACCGCAACCTGCATAAAGAAATTTACTGCCAATTCGGGCATCAGTTCCGATACCTTTACGAACCATATTCACATCTGCTCCCATTATTTCGCATAGATTAGCGATGTCGTTCATAAATGAAATGCGAGTTGCTAACATTGCATTTGCTGCGTATTTGATCATTTCGGCAGATGGAATATCTGTAAATATCATCCGATAGTTGTTCATCATAAATGGTTTATAAAGATGTTCCATCAATGATTTAGCTTTCTCACTTTCTACACCAACTACCACTCTGTCTGGCTTCATGAAATCGTCGATGGCATTACCCTCTTTCAGGAATTCGGGATTGGATGCTACATCAAATTCGATAGCTACACCTCTCTTATCTAGTTCTTCCTGTATAGCAGCTTTAACCTTTTTAGCTGTACCTACCGGCACTGTGCTCTTGGTTACTACCAATACATAGTTGTTCATATTTCGTCCAATGGTGCGGGCAACTTCCAGCACGTATTTTAGGTCGGCACTACCATCTTCGTCGGGTGGAGTACCAACGGCACTGAAAACTACTTCTACATCATTGAGACAACTGGCTAGATCGGTAGTGAAATGTAAGCGTCCTGCTTTTACATTTTTGTGTACCATCTCTTCCAATCCTGGTTCGTAGATTGGAATAATACCTTTCTTCAGATTTTCAATTTTATTTACGTCTACATCAACGCAGGTTACGTTGATTCCCATTTCTGCAAAACATGTTCCGGAAACAAGTCCTACGTATCCGGTTCCAACTATGGCTATATTCATACTATGATAATGTATTTATTTTAAATAGAAAGTGGACACTTCCTGCACTTCGGGCAGGGAATGTCCACTGGATAAATTTTGTTATTTGTTTTCTTTGGCTCATTGTTAAAGCGACCGGGTTATCATGCCAAGGGTTCGTCACTCCCATTTGGAGCAACCTTAATCAGGTAATTGATTTTTTAATATATTGTTCTGTCCTGAATCTTCAATCTGTTGGCAAAGATGATTCTTTTTTTTATATATATAAACGTTTTAGCATGATTTTGTTGTGAATATTTTGTCATTGATGTGTTTTTATTATTTCAATGTCCCTTTATTTTCGGGCTTAGTGGGTAATAATGAGGGAATTTGTGTCATTAACAAAAAAATACATGCTTAAAAGAAAATTTAAAATAGATGGTGAAAAATTTACTATCAGGGAATTTAAATATCGGATAAGGGTAAATTTTCCCTTAAGTATACTTTTTTTTATACTTAAGGGAAGTTTTTTTTTCACTTAAGGGAAAATTTACGCAGAGGGGGTGTACGGAGGGCTTGCTACGGCAGGGTGATTTTATAATTGTAGACACAAAAAAATCCCCTCCGTGGCACGGAAGGGATTTATATGCCTACACCAGGTGGTTCATGTACCAGGCGGTGGCGGCGGTTACGATAAGGCACCAGCCTAACAAATTGGCGGCACGGGTGGCGGTGGCTTCGCCAGGGTCAGGATCAATCCGCACAGGGCAAGTGTTACCTCGGTCTGCTTCATCACCATCGACAGGAGGGTGAGGCACAGGAGGGTCCTGAGGACAGGCTGCTTTGGATCGCTTCTTCCGAAAAAAACAGCCGGCCAGGGCCAGGAGAAGCTCCAGAATTTGTTGTACTTGTTTCATCTTGTTGTTTTTTATTGTTGTTTGGGTACCAATGTGGCAATGCTTGCCGATAGCTTCTCCATCAGTATCTGATAGGAGGCGCGGTTGTCGCCGTTTACTTCGCTGATGTACTTGGAGTAGGCGATGCTCTTGGCAAAGGCGGCAGGGTGGAAGGAGAGGTCGGCCGAGGTACGGTAGCTGCCGCGTATCAGCCGGCAGTAGTCCATAAAGCTGTTCTCCATCGTGTCGTACCGGCGGAAGGTTAGTCCACCATC
>Ga0209639_1001395_pt1 | contig 24353 bp, 21 predicted proteins | sample EPASupsiteHSE605_FD_187268 | JGI IMG/M metagenome (GOLD analysis project Ga0209639, IMG submission 187268) | Bioremediated contaminated groundwater from EPA Superfund site, New Mexico - Sample HSE6-05 (SPAdes) (version 2) | ecosystem: Environmental > Aquatic > Deep subsurface > Groundwater >...
ATGCAGTCTGGTTTCGGGCATGGACAGCATTGTTGCCGTTAAAAAACCTGTCTGCCATGATCTGGTACCAGACTGCATTTTTAGCCCATTTGGGAGTGGAACAGGTTGAATAACATAAATGTCCGGATTCAGGACAAACAGTATTCCTATTTAGTAAAAATTTATACAGTTCCCTTCCTGACGGAACCTTTAACAAACCGACCCATCTACCAGCTTTGTCAGCTGACAGTTTAAAGTCAGACAGTTTCTTTATATCCCTGCCCCATCCGTTAAATTCACCAATAAGATAAACTTCATCAATGGATTCCGGGATATAACCAAATTTTTCAGGATAAAAATAAAATAATTCTTCAACCAAATTAATCATATTCTCATTATATGCAAACTGAATAAAAATTGTATTGTCAGTTTGAATTTTTTTGTTCAGTCTTTATGTAAGGACAGCGGAAAAAATTTTTCGGCGACGCGAAGGCGGTGCGAAGCTGGAGTGACGAGCCGAAATGGCGGCGTTGAGCCGGCATTAGAGGCTCTAACTCGTTCTTGTACGGCTAAGAATTTTTGTAGGCTGCTTCTTGTCTATCAAGATTTCACAAGTAATAAAAAATGCGTAAGTATTTTTTTATTACGTCCTTATCACTATTGAGTCCGTTTACTATAAGAAAACATCTGCATAACCAAGAAAAATTCATTTTTTCGCAGTTTTAAAGCAAAAAAGTAGCTCCTTTTAATGAGGAGCTACTAAAGTTTGAGAAATTAAGAAGAGAGAGCTATTTGTTCTATATATATAAAAACAACATGACTTGAAATATTGCTAAAAAATTTTGTATAATTAAATTAATAAAATATAACAAAATTAAAAATCATTTTATAAATATTGTTTGTTGCACATGGAAAACCCCGATTATACCTGTATTTCCGCTCAGAAAAATTTTGTTTTATTGTTTCATTTTTTGAAAAAACTTGATGTTTAAAATTTATTTTTTTGTAAAGAATTTTTAAAAAATGAAATTTTTTCGCAACTCCATTTACAATATAATCAGGATGTAGTAGTATAATACATCATTGTTTGCTATGATGGGATTAATGTCAATTGATTTCAAAACAGGTAAATAAGGCAGGAATACCACAAAATTGAAGCGTTGGCTTTAATTTTGGAAATAATTCCGGTAGGATCAGGAATTTACTGGTATTAAGAATAAAATATTAAATTTTCTTAAGTGCCTGAAATTCTTGTTTAATATGCCGAAGTGGTGAAATTGGTATACACGCATGTTTCAGGAACATGTGAGCTTAGCTCGTGCGGGTTCAAGTCCCGCCTTTGGCATATTTTTAATTATTATAATAATGGAGGACATTTCTTATTAGTAACGTTAAATTTTCAGGTGCTAGACCACCCATTTTGAATGAGGGTATCAGAGCCAGAGAAGTACGCTTAATCGATGATGAAGGTAATAATTTAGGCGTTGTAAGTACACAGGAAGCCTTGAAGATGGCTTTTGAAAAAGAATTGGATTTAGTAGTTATCAGTCCAAACCAGGCACCACCGGTTGCAAAAATACTTGATTATGGCAAATACAGGTTTGAAGCTGAAAAAAAAGCAAAAGAAGCTAAAAAAAAGCAGCATGTGGTTGAAGTAAAAGAAATCAAAATGCGCTACAAAATAGATGTACATGATTACAATGTCCGATTAAAAAATATAAAAAAATTCATTGATGCTGGAAATAAGGTTAAGGTCATGGTAATGTTGAGAGGTCGTGAAGTTCAGCATTCAGGTTTAGCTTTTGATCTGGCAAAAAGAATTATAAATGACCTTCAGGATATTTCGTACACAATGGAAAAAAATCCTGGTATGGAAGGAAAAAACGTTGTAATGATACTTGCTCCTTCAGCAGGTCAATAAAATTTAATTTAAGTAGATATATTTCAGGAGAAGAAATAACATGCCAAAAATGAAAACGCATCGTGCAGGTGCAAAAAGATATAAAGTTACTGCAAATGGTAAAATTTTACGCAGACAGGCAGGTAAAAAACATTTATTAACACACAAGGCTGCTGACAGGAGAAGAAGACTCTCTGGAATGGTAGCTGTATCAGACACAAACCTTGAAAAGGTAAAACTCGAATTACCATATATTAAATATTCAAGATAAGCACTTAAAAGGCTCATGGCAACCTTTGCCTATAGCCGCTCTCTTGTTCGTATAAGAGAAGTTTAGTAAAAAGGAGAAACAAAATGGCAAGAGTAAAACGTGGAAACGTACTCAACAAAAGACACAAAAAAATCCTAAAGTTAGCAAAAAGTTTTAAAGGCGCAAGAAGCAGACTGTTCGTTGTAGCTAACCAGGCAGTTATGAAGGCTCTTAAATACCAGTACAGAGACCGCAGAAACAAGAAAAGAACATTCAGACGCCTTTGGATTACAAGAATTAATGCAGCAGCAAGAATACATGGTTTATCCTACAGCAGGCTTGCACATGGTTTAAAGCTTGCAAATATAAGCATAAACAGAAAAATGCTTGCTGATATAGCTGTAAAAGATCCCGCTGCATTTGCAAAAGTTGCGGAAACAGCTAAAAAACAATTGGTTACTGCATAAATTTTAAATAAATAATTTAAAAAACAATCCTGTTGCAATTTAACAGGATTGTTTTTTATACAGCAATTAATAATCTATAGTAAACGCACTCAATAATTATACATAAATATAAATTAAGGACAGCGGAAAAAATTCTTCGGCAACGCGAAGGCGGTGGCTAAGAATTTTTGTAGGCTGCTTCTTGTCTATCAAGATTTCACAAGTAATAAAAAATGCGTAAGTATTTTTTATTACGTCCTTATTTCGGTCTCTCAGTATAAAATTTCCCCTGCCAGGAATTTCTTTTTTCGAGTTCTCTGTCAATTCTTGTTAAAGACTTGAATTTTTCAGGAAGCCATACGGGTGCGATTAAAATTTCATTTAATCCACTACCTGCAAGTCTGTGTATGGTTGTTTCCGGCGGCAGTATTTCAAGAAAATCACATACTGTTTCAGCATATTCATCAACTGTTAATGGAGTATATTCACCTCTATAGTATATTTGTTCCAGAGGTGTACCTTTAAGAACACATAAAATATGAATTTTAACACCATCTATACCCAAATCAGCGAGAACTTTTGCTGTTTCAAGCACATCTTTTTTTGTTTCGCCAGGAAGCCCTATTATTACATGAGCACAAATGTTTATGCCCTTGTTTTGGGTTAATTTAACTGCATCCAAAAAATCCTGCGCAGTATGACCCCTGTTTATAATTTTTAATGTCCTGTCATGGATTGACTGAAGCCCGTATTCAATCCAGACATATTGACTTTCGGCATAAGAACTGATCAAATCTATTTTTTCTGGATCAACACAATCAGGTCTTGTTCCGATAGATAATCCTACTACATCTTTATGATTTAAAGCCTTGTCGTATATATCTTTTAAAGTCTCAACAGGGGCGTATGTGTTTGTATATGCCTGAAAATATGAAATAAATTTTTGTGCTTTAAATCTTTCAGTTAGCTTTTTTACTCCTGCTTCCAACTGGTCTTCTATAGAAAGCTGGTTGTTGTATAGCCTTGAAAATGAACCGCTATCATCACAGAAAATGCAGCCACCTTTTGAGATTGTGCCATCCCTGTTTGGACAGTTAAAACCGGCATCAATGGTTATTTTATAGACTTTACATCCAAAAATATTTTCCAAATGCCGGCTGTACGTGTTATATCTTTTATCCTTGAAATTATTCATTAAAGAGATTTAGTACTGTTCCTGATCTTCTGCTGGCGGATATTCGTAATATTCCCCGCAATTAGGGCAAACTACAATTTGAGTTTTGCCTTTTTCTACTTTTGCTACTTCAAATAGAGTTTTGCAGCTTGAATTTACGCATCTTATTGCTAAAACAGGTCTTATAATTCTTGCCATATCAGAAACCTTTCATATATTTTCAACTTTACCAATATACATAATATTAGCAGAATTTTATGATATTTAGTAAAAATATATCTAAAAAAATTTATTTTTTATAGATTCTTAATTTCTTTTACAATTTTGTAAAAATTTATTTTTATAAAGATTGAAAAAAATTGAAAATGACCTTAAAATATATATATAAAAATTAAGAGGTTTTAATATTTTTATGACAGACTCAACTGTTTCTGTAAATAATTATGCTAACCAAATGCTGATTTCAAGCCTTTTTGGCAGTAGTAGCACTAGCAGTTCTACATCATCAATAGATGATCTGATCAGCGATTATGTTTCTGTCTCAGATAATAGTACTTATGGCGATACTATTCAGGATTATGCAGAAGTAACACAGGATGCTATTGATGCGTATCAGGATGAAGTTAACAAAGGTACTACTTACAATGCTGCCCTTCAATCAATGTCTGTTGCGTACAATTACTTTATAAATAACTCCAGTAGTAACAGCAATGGTATTAGTGCCAGCATAATATTATCATCCTGCCAGGCAAAGAATTTACTGGCTATAGATTTGTCAAAAATACTGGATAAATCCTCTTCCAGTATAACTTCAACATCTTCTGATTCAACAACCTCAGAAACAACATCTTCATAGAGAAATTTGGTATTTTATAATACATAATTTGTTACCTCGCATGTTAGATGCGGGGTCTACAGTTTTTGAGATTTGATTTTCCAGGTTCTGAATATTTAAAAAAGAATTTTGTTGAAAATATGTATAAATACAATCACTATTAACTTACTCTTTTACTCCGCCCATCATAATTCCCTTGATAAAATACTTTTGCCCAAGCAAAAATACTCCTATAACCGGAATCACAGAAATTACGGCGCATGCCATTAGTTGTCCCCATTCGGTAGCTTCTCTAAAGCTGCCTTTAAATATTGCAAGGCCGACAGGGAGTGTTCTCATGTAATCGGAATTCGTTACAATAAGTGGCCAGATAAAACTGTTCCAGGTGGTTATAAAAGTAAAAATTCCAAGCGTGGCGATTGCAGGCATGGCAAGAGGGAGAGCAACCTTCCAGAAAGTCTGGAAAGGGTTACATCCGTCGATTTTTGCAGCATCTTCAAGTTCTGCCGGCATGCCTTTAAACCACTGCCTTAACAGGAATATCCCGAATCCCCCAAATAATCCAGGTACTATTAAGGCATAGTAAGTGTCTATCCAGTGGAATTGCTTCATTATAAAGAATAGAGGAATAATATTAACCTGTGGCGGAATCATCATTGTAGCCAGAATAACTAAAAATAAAATATCTCTGCCTTTAAATTTAAGCCTTGCAAAAGCATACGCCGCCATTGAGGATATTATAATTTGCCCTACTGTGGTTAAAACTGCAACAATAGTGCTGTTAAGAAAATATTGCCAGATAGGTATGGTTCTGGTTACATTAATATAGTTGTCTATAACTAGAGGGTGCGGTATAAGGACAGGCGGATAAGCAAAAATCTGTTTTTGAGTCATCAAAGAAGTAGCAAGCATCCATAAAAACGGTACAAGCATAGATACTGCACCGATAATAAGAATAATATAAGCTAACAATCTTTTAACGTTCACCATACCCTCTTTTAATTTCCTATAAGATTTATTTATTTTATAGGTCTTAAATTATAATAACATAGTACTTAAGCTAAAAAATTATTCAAAAATCAGTATATGATATGATTAAACTAAATGTATCAGGATATTTTATCCAAAATTTACTATTAACTATTTTTGCTGATAGAATATAAATAATCTGGATTTGGGAGTGTGGAATTATATGCTGTTATGTCAAAGATTCTAATTGTTTGCGAAAAATCAAATAAAGACCAGAATATAGCCGACCTGCTTAATGTGGTGGGCTATGAAGCTAAATACGCTTATGATGAAAAAGAAGCGCTCACGCTTACAGAAGAATTCCTGCCGGATATTGCACTGATAGATTCGACATGCAGTACTATCAGTGTTTCTTCAATATGTAAAAAACTAAAACTCCAGAATCAAACAAATGACATACAAATAATACTGCTTATATCAAATGATTCACCAAAAGAAGACATACTTGTCGGGGCTGATGGTTATATAACCATGCCGTTCAGCGATAATATCCTGATAGCTACCGTTAATGCACATTTAAGGATCAAAAAACTTCTGGATATTTTGTACACAAATAACAGCGAACTTGCAAAAAGCCTGTATCAGTTAAATGTACTTTATAATACAAGTTCACAGCTTGCAGGAACTCTTGATAAAACCAAACTTATCGATATTATGAATACCGGTCTTGAAAAGAGTTTAAATTTTTCTCTTTACATAGCTCTGGTTATCAATGATCCGGAAGATGCTATTTTAATTATAAATTCACTTTATCCGATTTCAGACAGGCTTGAACAGGCTTTAAAGTTAAGGGCTATGGTCGGGTATAAAAGCTTATTTGAAGATAAAACCCTGCCATTTGAGCTTTCTATAAACAATATTAAAGTTAAAAAGAATTATAAAGAAGAAAATGGAGAATTTGATTTGGGAATGCTGAATTATGATACCCTTTTTTCTCCAATAAGCACTTCTGACAAGTTTTTTGGAACAGTTGAAATTCTCAGGGAAAACGATTTTTCAGGTGAAGACTCGACCTGCTTTCAAACAGTTGTAAAGCAGGTTTCACTACCATTAGAGAGTGCTATCCTTTATGAAGAAATTAAAAATACTAATATAAAACTTGAAAAACTTGAAAAATTAAAGTCAGAATTTATTTCAATTGTATCCCATGAACTTAGAACCCCTTTAACTTCGATAAAAAATTCCCTTGATATAATGATTTCCGGCAAAACAGGCGAAATTACAAAGACTCAGGATAATTTTCTAAATATAGCAAAGAGAAATGTAGACAGATTATCAGGAATTATTAACGACCTTCTGGACCTTTCCAAGATCGAAGCCGGAAAAATGGAATTCAGGTTTATGCCTTTAAATATTGCAGAGCCTGTTGAATTTGTAAAATCAACTTTTGATAACCTTGCAGAAAAGAAAAACATAAAATTAATAATGAAAATGGCGCATGATTTACCGCTGGTCTATGGTGATATAACCAGAATAGAACAGGTATTAACAAATCTTATTTCAAATGCAGTTAAATTCACTCCTGAAAACGGCGAAATAGTTATTTCTGCACAGAAAATAAATGCTAATTTACTTAATACAAAAATATTTGATAAATTTTCGCCTGCCGGCAAAAAGTCTTCATTAAAAGGAGATTATGTAAAAATAAGCGTTCATGATACAGGTATTGGCATTAAAGAAGAAGATATTCCAAAAGTTTTTGACAAATTTCAGCAGATAGAAAGTTCTCTAAGCAGGGAGGTTGGCGGAACAGGACTTGGACTGCCTATTGCAAAACAACTTATAGAAGCCCACAGGGGAGAAATCTGGCTTGAAAGCGAATTTCAAAAAGGCAGCAAATTCTCCTTTATTCTTCCTGTTATGATGCATTATAATACTTTTATACTGGAACTTGATAATGAACTGCAACAGTCAAAGTACAATCATTCAAGTCTGGTTGTTGTTTCACTGAAAGAAAAATTTACCGATGCAATAATTAAAAATATTCTTTCAGGAAAAATAGACTTAATGAAAAAATATGACAAATGTAAATTTTTTGCACAGGGCAGTAAAATGCAGATTATAATGCCAAATTCTGGTAAAATTGAAGCAGAAAAACTTGTAAACGAAATTAAGGAAAATATATTAAAGCATGGTTTTGCACTTAAAAACATGCAGGCTGGATTTTCTGTATATCCTGAAGATGCGATTACCAGTGATGAATTAACAGAACAGTCTGAAAAATCAGCAATTTACCTGAGTTAAAGATAAAAGAAGAGGTTGTGGAATAAAGAGGTTATGTATGTCGGATTGTAAAACAGTTTTAATAGTAGATGATGAGCAGGATATTGTCGAAACACTTCGTTTTATTCTTGAAACAGAAGGTATAAACTGCTTAACCGCACATGACGGAGAAGAAGCATTAAATAAAGCCAAAACAGAAATGCCTGATTTAATAATACTGGATGTCATGCTACCTAAAATTAACGGATATAAAGTATCAAGACTGTTAAAATTTGACAGAAAATATCAAGATATTCCAATATTGATGGTTACAGCAAGGTCACAGGATGAAGATAAAGCAATAGGCCATGATACAGGTGCTGATGAATATATAACAAAACCTTTTGATTTGGATAATCTGGTCAATTTAGTTAAAAAGTATCTGGGTATGTAAAATGCAGGAGCTTTTAACTAATAAAACTATAGAAAAATTAAAGTATGACCTTGTAAGAGATGGCCTGATAACTTACGATGATTTGTCAAAAGCCGAAGAATCTGCAGAAACAATGAATCTGAATCTGGCTCAGGTTTTAATACAAATGCATCTGATTACAGAAAATTCTCTTCTAAGTTTTATTGAAGCTAAACTTCATATTCCATGTGTAAATCTGGATGATTATATTCTTGATAAGAAATGTTTGCAATATATTTCCAGAGAAGATGCTCAAAAATACAGAATGATTCCATTATTTAAAATTGAAGAAGTATTAACAATCGCAATGGCAGACCCTCTTGACCTGTTTTCCCTGAATCATCTTATTGATTCAATAAATTTAAAGCTTGAACCGATAATCTGCTCCGAAAGAAATATTCTGGAATCAATTGACAAAAACTACAAAGACGAAGAATTAGTTACAAACGATTTTGGATTATCGGCCAAAGATGAGTTTGACTGGCAGGAAGAATTAAATGATGAAATTCATGACGAATTTCAGGCACAAAGAATTGTTCAGGCTATTTTATATCAGGCGGTAACTGAAAATGCCTCTGAAATATTCTTTGAACACATTCCAAATGGTATGTGTGTCAAATTCAAAAAAGGGCATGAAATTCTTTATAAAGGGAACATTCCTGTTTTGCTTGTTCCGCTCTGTATCTCCAGGCTAAAAATAATATCAAACCTTGATCCTACAGTATCAGAAATCCCTCAGCTTGGTAAACTAAAATTCTTTATTGATCCGTTAAATATAATAGCAAGTGTTTCGGCATTTCCTACGACTAAAGGAGAAAGAATATCAGTAAAACTCTATAAGCCGCCAAAATCATTTGATGAAATATTTTCGAATACAGATAATCTTGACCTGTTAAAATCAGGATTAACAAAGCCCGGTATTATTCTTGTTTGTGGATCAAACTTAAGCGGCAAGACTTCCTGTATTTATTCGATACTTTCTTCACTGGATGCAGCACAGAAAAATATTATGACTGTTGAATCCATAGTTAAATATGATCTGCCCGATATAAATCAGTGTGAATTAAACGAAAAAATAGGATTTGACCTTAGTCAGGCTTTAAAATTTATTGATTTTCAAGCACCTGAAATAATTTATATAGAAGAATTTTTCAACAAAAACAATCTGGATATCATAACTGCTCTTGCCCAGTCAGGAAAAGTAGTTATAACGGAGTTTCTTACAGATAATATTAAAGCAATAAATAAAAGAATTAACAGTTTTGAAACACAAACCATTAAACAGCATATATCCTGCATAATCTTTGTTCATAATAAACAAGATATTGAAATACTATCAAAAGAAAGTCTTGATTTTTGAAAAATTAATTATGCACTAACTATGTGAAAAAGCTGTTTCCAGATTTTTTCTGATTGCTTCAACACGAATTTCGCTAATAGAAGCATTTGAATGATTGAAATATTTACGTGAATATTCACTTGTAATTTGGGCAACTGTGGCTTTTCTTTCTTCAATATTTCTTTCATAAGTATTATTTGTTGTTGATTTTGTAATTACTGCGCTCATTTTCTTCTCCTGTTTGAAACTTGAGTAAGTAAGCCGGCAAATAAAATCCGGTCGAACCCATTCTTTTAATTTGTTATACGTTAATAAAAACACTAAAAATAAAAAATTGCCTCTTTGTTTAAAAATTTTTTCTACTGTTTAATTAAGCTATAATAAATTAACACAGAAATAAAATAATAAAAATATAAAAAATTTAATTACGGTATGAAAAAATTAATTGAAATAAAAGAATTATCGAAAGAATTTCCAATAAAAAAAGGGTTCTTTAACAGACAGGTTGGGGCTGTTCATGCTGTTAACAATGTTAATCTTGATATTTTTGAAGGAGAAACACTCGGACTTGTCGGGGAATCAGGATGCGGCAAATCAACAACAGGCAGATGTATTCTGGGGTTAACAGATATTACAAAAGGCAGTGTCGAAATTGACGGCATTAATATTACTAATGCCAGTCAAAAAACTTTAAAAAGTCTGAGACGAAGGATGCAAATAATTTTTCAGAATCCTTATTCAAGCTTAAATCCAAGAATGTCCATTCTGGAAAGTCTTAAAGAACCTTTTGTTGTTCACAAAACACTAAAAGGCAAAGCATTAAATATAAGACTATCTGAACTTCTTGATATGGTTGGTCTGAGTACCAGCGTTTTAAACAGGTATCCACATGAATTTTCCGGCGGACAAAGGCAGAGAATTGTTATTGCAAGAGCTTTAGCGTTAAATCCTGATTTTATCGTTGCTGACGAACCAGTCAGTTCCCTTGACGTAAGCATTCAGGCACAAATAATAAACCTTCTGGAAGATTTGAAAAAACAGTTGGGTCTTACTTATCTGTTTATTTCACATGATTTAAGCGTGGTCAAATATGTGAGTAACAGGGTTGCTGTAATGTATCTGGGTGAAATTATCGAACTTGCGCCAACAGATCTTCTTTTTAGCAGTCCCAAACACCCTTATACACAGGCATTATTGAGTGCCATACCAGTACCTGACCCCACTGCAAATAAGGAAAAGAGAATATTGCTGGAAGGTGACCTACCAAGTCCGGCAAACCCGCCTTCTGGTTGTAAATTCCATACAAGATGCAGGTATGTAATGGATAAATGCAAAACACTGATCCCAATGCAAACAGAACCTGAAAAGGATCATTTCGTTAAATGTCATTTGTTTACCTGATAAAATTTATTTTTTTACAAAAAGTCCAAAACCTATAGATTTATATGATTCAAGCTCATTCTTAAGTTTGTAGTTATCTTTGGTTAATTGATTAACTTTTTCTTTTAATCTTTCATTATCAGACTTGCATTTAATCAGTTCAACGACAACTTCGTCAATGCCATCAAGCTTTTCGTCTATAAGATCTGATATTTTATCAATAATGGTACTATTTGCAGAAATAATATTTTCAACAAGTGCTTCAAAGTTTGCTTTTTCAAGAAAGTCAGGTTTGGTTATATGCCTTGGAGCCATCATTGCAGAAGGAATTGCAGACTGGTGTTTATCCATTACCTGCTGGCTTTTATTATGAAGTTCCTTGATTTTTTTAAGGATTTCAACATCATTTCTTAGAAAAAAGGTTTTTCCGGTTAAAGCATCTTTTTTGGGAGAAATACAAACTTCTCTACAAAGTCGTTGAATTTCGTGGTTATCAATATTTAAAATTCTTTTAACTTCATCAGGCGAGAATGTTTTATCGCTTTTAAGTAAATCTTGTCCCCTACTTTCTTCTATATTCATAAACAAACACTACCCCTTAAAATATCCGAGTTCTATTAGTTTAATATATCATAATAGCTTTTTTTAAAAATAAGAAAAATTGGAGATTAAAAAATTTAAATCCTGAAAGCAAATAATATCAATAATTAATTCTGCTTAAAATATCTTAAAAAGAATTATATGTATTTATAAATTCAACAAAATTTAATTATTTTCAGGCCGAAGTAGTGAATTCGGATTTAGTTTTATCCTTTGAACTTGTAGCATTTTCAGCTTGGGATGCTGAATTACCATATATGTTTTTCTTTTTGCCCATAATTTTAGCCATCTTACTTTTTATTGGACCGCTGGCTTCCTGACTTTTCTTTTTGTTTTCTACAAGTTCATCATAGCTCTTGGGAGTAATCGGAACATTTACAACCATCCTTGATAAGGTTTCTCTCATAACACCATTTAATGCAACTGTACTCATAGCTACTTTCAGGGATTTATCATATGCACTTTTAAAGATTCCATTTTGAGTCAGGCCGATTGTATACTGTGACCATAATATTCTGGAAAATTCCTGTTTTGCCCTGTTTTTTGCATTTTCTCTGGATATATCTTTGTCTCCATCACTATGAAGCATTGAAAGATTGTAAATATCTGAAACAATAAATGCAGTAGACAAACCTTTAGTTACCGGATAGTTCCATACGGCATATTCACTCTTTTTATAACCTAATTCCGGTTTGCCGTCAACTTTTTCAAAGTTCTTGAACAGGTCTTTCTTTATACTTTCAAGTTCTTTAGAGTATTTACCCTGATTTAAACCTGCCAGGAATTGTTCGGGTGTTAAATTAAGTTTATTGCCGTTATTGTCTTTAAATTTTGAAATAACGTTTTCTAACCAGCTAACACTGTTTCTAACACCTTTAATATTTTCATCAAGTTTTCCACCTTTTACTTCCAGATATTCTTCCATCAGTCTTAATCTTATTTCATCCTTGCTTAAAGATGATTTATCCCTAACAGTTGCTGTCCTTGGATGATTCATCATTTCTTCAAATTGATTTAATAATCCTTTTTTCTCCAAAATCTTTTCTGTTTCCTGAAGTTTTTCCTGGATTGACATCTTTCTTGTAAGCAGTTTCTTTACATTCTTCCTGATCCATTTAAAACCGTCATATATCCAGTAAATTGGTGAGAAGAAACTTCTAAGCCATCTATGAACTTTGTGTTCTTTTGTTCCTATAGGAATATCCTGATTTCCAAATACTGTTATTACATCTTTAAACCTATGAACAAGTTCATTGGATTTTGCATTTTTAATACCTATTTTTTCAAGAGATTCTTTAATATCAGGTTTTTCAAATACTTTATTCTTTTGAAGACACGAGATAATATTCTTTTTTAGCCAATTTGCATAATCATTATCTATTTTTTCAAATATTGCAACTTCATTATTAATATGTTTAGCTTTGGTAAATAAAGTAGCAGTTTCTGTTCCGGTAACTATCTGATTAAATTTGCCGGTAAAAGCAACAGCTGCTGGAACTGCTAGTTTATTAACAGAAGTATTATTATCAACTTTATCTTGTTTTTCAGTAACTTTTTCTGAAGATGGTAAAACAACTGAATTATTAGCTACAGCAACTTTTTCAGGTTTCTTTTTAATTAAAAATTCTCCTGATAATATATTGCCAACAGCAGCAGAAATACCTGTCCTGTTTTTAGCTTTTTGATCAAGTTTTTCTATTCTTTCCTTTGAAGAAGGTAATATTGGTTTACCAACAAGCCATCTGCCTGTAATTTCAGCAATTAAAACACCAGCTGCTGCTGTAGCAAGGGCAACTTTCATTGATCTGTCACTTTCTTTCTTGAATGTTCCAACAATCAAATCATTTGCATAAACAGTTATTGCAAGCCTGCCAGCTTCCTGCATAAATCTTGTAATACCTTCTTTTTTAGATTCATATTCACTCTTTGTTAAATACATTGTTGTATTAAAAGCATCAATTCCAAGAAAGACTGCAGCTACAGCACCAGAAGTAATTCTATTTCCGGCATTGAGAGCTTTTAATGAGTAATTTTCATTTTTAATGTTGTTACTTCTTTTTCTGATAATTTTTTCTTTAAGAGTTTCTATAGGAATTAAAATTTCGTCATTGTTTTTAATACTAAATTTATTTTTATAAGCAAGATCCCTCTTTATAATACCATCCCAAAATTCTTGAACCCGACCGGCATTTTTGACAGTTTTTTCATATCTTTCAAGTCTTGCAATCTTTTCTTTATCATATGTTTTTTTATTTGCCCATCTGACAGGTCTTGAAAGTTCATTCAGAAACCGAAGAGCTATACCTTTTTGAGGAACTCCTATCCATTCACCATTTTGTACAGCTTTATAACTCTCATCACTTATATGATAAATTTTTCTAAATTCTTCATTATGTTTAACTTCTTTAAGAAAGTCATTTACATATTTTCCATAAGTTTCACTGTATTGTGATCCAAGTTGTTTGGTAAGCTCAGTAAAGCAGTCTCTTAAACTTTTTGAAACCTTAACTTGTTCGTAGCCAAAAAAACCTCCCTTAAAAGAAGGCTGCTTTTTCGTGCCTGAATAGAGAGGATGTATATTATTATTATTAAACTTTATATTAGCCCTGTCTGGATATTCATAAACGCTTTTCGGATCTTTCCTTAAAACAGTGCTTTTTGAAGACTGGGACATATTTATATGTCGAAACCTATTATTGACATTTAATTCATTAATAGTCATCAATCAATACTTTCTTACATCAATTTTTTACACTATGAAATTTTCTGTTTGTATTTAACCTACTTCTTACTCTATTAAAGTCGATAAAGATAAAGTGTTGCTATTTTACGTTTATATCTGATACATTTCTTAACTTTAAAAACTTAATTGGTTCAAATACAGGACTAACAACCATTTTTAACATGGGAAAGGCCGTCCTGATTAATTTTGTTTGTAAAAAAGTTGCAAATTGCAATGCGATTAACTATGAGTTAAACTAGCAAATATTTAATTTAAACATAGCAGTAGCGGGAAATCATGACAAAATCATTTTTTAACAATTTAAAACAGATTTTAAAAAATTGTTATAAAAACAAGGCTGATAAAGACTTTTATCAAGCAAAAATTAATGAACTTCAGAACCTTGTAACCGTTAAAGACTTTGAACTTGAAAAATTACGTATAAAATTGATCAATAAAGAAAATGATTTTAAAAAACAAAATGAAATGCTTTTTCTTAAAGAAGAAGAATTAATGGGATATATTAATAAAATTTTTGAGCAGCAAGAGAGAGAACGTATCGTTAAATGGATAGTTAACAGTATACGAGAGTATCTGGATCTTGATAAAGTTTTAGAAACAGCTGTAGAAGAAATAGGCAAGCTATTAAAAGTTGACAGGTGTCTTATCAGCCTTTTTAACAGGGAATTAACCAAATTTAATATAATAAAAATATTCAGGGCTAATGAGGATATTGTTCCAATTACCGATAACGAATGTATTTCAAATATATTAATGGAATGGTTTAATTGCATAACTGAAACAAAAACCCCTATTGTGGTCAATGATTCAACTAAATTAGTAGCCAGCAAGGAGCAGGAAATATATTATGAAAAATATAATATAAAATCCTTTGCAATAATACCTATTGTACATAATGAAGAAATATTAGGGGCTATTTCTGTTCACCAGACACAATTTCAAAGAGACTGGAACTCAAGCCATATAGAAATTATAAAAGATATAGCAAGTCAAATTGACATCGCTATCAGGCAAGCCTCTCTATACACACAGGCACAGGAAGCAACCCGGCTTAAAAGCGAATTTCTGGCAAGTATGTCACATGAGTTCAGAACCCCACTAAATGCTATTATAGGTTTTTCAGAAATGCTTTTATCCTCAAATTACGGAAACCTGTCAAACAAACAAAGAGAATATTTAAACAATATTGCTGTTAGCGGCAAACATTTGTTAAGGCTTGTTAATGATATACTGGACCTTTCAAAAGTTGAATCCGGAAATATAGAACTTAGATATGAGAAATTTTCTTCACGAAAAGCAATAGAGGAAATCATATCCATGTTATCTACTCTTGCCCAAAAGAAAAATATCTCTATTAACGTTTGTCTTCAAGATGTTAGACTTAAAGCCGACGTAGACAGATTTAAACAGATAATGTACAACCTGCTCAGTAATGCAATAAAATTTACCGAAGATGGAGGTAAAATATACCTGTCTTCAAGTTTGAATGATGGAAAATTAAAAGTTGAAGTGCAGGATACAGGTATCGGAATTTCAGACAAAGACAGGTCAAAAATATTTTCCCAGTTTGTGCAGATTGATTCATCCTATGCCAGAAAACAGGAAGGCACAGGCCTTGGACTAACCCTGATAAAAAAGATTATAGAAATGCATAATGGTGAAATTAATTTTGAATCCGAAATTGGAAAAGGTTCTATATTTTGGTTTACTTTACCGGAAGCTGAATTATCAGAAGATTTGATATAATAAGATACAAATTCAAAAAAAACGAACCACCCGGTTCGTACTGTCTGGAATTAAGAATAGCTGGAAGTATGAAAAAGATCTTCTACATAAAAACAAATATTTTAAATCTTTTCAATTATCCAGTCAGGCAATAACAATTAATTATCTTACTCAATAAATTACCCTGATGCAAAGTATACTGGGTATCTACAAAAACCGAAGTGTCATCCTGCACTTGATACGATATTTAACCAATAGAACAATCACGAGTAATAGATCCTGTGATAAGTACGGGATGACAGCAAAGCATAGCTTTGCACAGCTTCGCTGTTCCAGACCCAGAAAATCGAGAAATTCCTCAGATTAAAACAATAAGACCTCTGTGTAATATAAATGTCAGTTTTAAAGAGATATTTCTGTTTTTAAAAAGAACTTAAAATTCCTGCAATTGTTGCAGACATGTAAGAAGCTAGCGTTCCGCATATTAAGGCTTTTATGCCTAATTTTGCCAGGTCTTTTCTTCTATTGGGTGCTAATTCACCGATACCACCAACTTGTATTGCTATAGAACCAAAATTTGCAAAACCGCAAAGTGCGAAACTTGCTATAATTATTGCCTTATGGGAAAGAACAATATGAGAAGTTCCTTTAATGATTGACGCAAGATCCATATAAGCAACAAATTCATTAAAAACCATTTTTGTTCCAAGCATAGAACCTACTACATTTGCATCATGCCAGGGAACGCCCATAAGCCACGCAAAAACAGAAAAAACAGAGCCTAAAAGGTCTTTTATTCCAAGATGATAAAAATCCAGTCCTGCAAAATTCGTCAACCCTATATTTGCAATTTTTATTCCTGCAAACCCGACTATAGCGTTAAGCATGGCAATAAGTGCAAGAAAACCGATAAGCATAGCAACAACATTTATTGAAATTCTCATGCCATCACCTGCTCCATGTGCAATTGCATCTATTAAATTAACGTGAGTTTTTTTGATTTCCAGTTTTACCTTGTCTTTGGTTTCAGACTCTTCTGTTTCAGGCCAGACAATTTTTGATATCACAAGGGCTCCCGGAGCTGCCATAATACTTGCTGCAAGAAGATAATGAGCAGGAATCCCCATAGAAATATATACGGCCATAACGCCCCCTGCTATACATGCCATGCTACCGGCCATAGAAGCAAGAAGTTCTGACATGGTCATTCCTGGCACATACGGTTTAATAAGTATCTGGGCTTCTACCTGTCCAACGAAAGCGCTTGCAACATTAGATAAAGCTTCACTTCCACTTACACCCATAATTTTATGAACAATTCTGGCAACAATTGCGACTATTTTTTGCATTAATCCTATATGATATGCAATATTAACAAGAACAGCAACAAAAATAACCGAGGCTGTAAGTTGAAAAGCAAATATATATCCCTGCCCTATACCAAAAACATGTGTTAAAAGCTTTTGATCTACAAGACTGCCAAAAACAAAACTGCCACCTTCCTGTGCATATTTTAATAAACTTTCAACAAGTCTGCCTATTAAACCAAATAATTTTTGCCCAAAAGGAACCTTTAAGACAAAAACTGCAAGAAAAAATTGTATTAAAAGACCATTAATAACAAGTTTCCAATTAATAGCTTTTTTATTATTTGACATAAGAAAAGCTATTCCAATAATTACAGCTATTCCAATAAGTCCAAAAAAATTACTCACAAATAAACCCTTTAATATAATTCCAAACATTAAGAACGAGTTTGGCACAAACCGGCATTCTTTCCCCGCACAAGCCTTTTCTTTGTTATAACAGGTTTTTACATTTTTAACCAGGCAGGCTCTAAATTATTGTACAAAAAAATAAGTCTTACCTGAAGCTTTTTCTGTTTTAATCTAGATAATTTTGATATATAATGTGATTTGGTTAAAATAATTGTTAAAAATAGTTAACTTATATAGCAACTTTTTTGGGTTTTGTTTTTTAATATATATACAAGGGTTATTCGGTAAGGGGTCATCCATTATGTTTAATATTTCATCAAACTTTACAAATATTTCAAAATTTGGATTTACAGGCAGTGCGCCTGCTAAAAATGTATCTAATGATGAACAGGAACCTCAAAAGAAAAAAACACATGGACATCCTGAAAAGGATGAATTTGTTAAATCAGACAAACATAAAGATTTAACTAATAAACATGCTAACTCAACAGAAAAATCAAGAAAAACCAAAAAAAGAGAAAGAAAAGAATTAAAAAAGAAAGCTGAAGAAAACGCTTTGCCGCCTCTCACTCCCGAAAAAATAAAAGAAATTCAGGAATCTAAAAATGTGCCTGATGAAGTCAAAGCCGAAATACTTGCATTGCCTTTAAATGATACTGATGCTTACAACAAGGGAATGAAAGAAATCATCGAAAAACACGAAAAAGAAATATAATCACTTAGAACTAACTTGACTAAAGCTTCCAGCGCCTTGCCAAGCAAGTAGTTTTGGCTTATGCTTGCGCTCTCACACTTTTCATAAGCTTTTTATTGGTTATAACTAGTTTTTGCATTTTTTAACCTTAACAGGCTTTTAAAAATACGTATAAATTTAGAAAATTTCTGAAATAGGATCACGATTTATAGCTTCCATTGCCAGAGCTGCATTTTCTGCCACAACTTTTGGCACATTCGGGATTACAGTCAGTTGTCTTAAAAGATCTATTGTTCTTTTGAAGATTCTTACAAGGTCACCTTCCCCAATATCAAGGTCTTTTACCATTTCATCCCATTCGCCGCCCTGAACCCAAAATTCCACAAACGGTGAAAACTGGGAGTTTAGAAGAATCGGAGTTTCTACATTATGGTTTTTTTGAACCTTCCAGACTTTTCTCATAATGTCTCTTGCATTTGTAAGTGCTTTTCTCGCCATACCACTTAATTGAAACTTAGTATACAACCCAGGTTTTGGTTCTTCAGTAGTCACAGCGCAAACTACAGCAGCCAGTTCAGAAGGTGATAAATCATCCAGAATACCTTTCATTATAAGTTCAGCAAAAAACAGTTCATTTTCTGACCTGATACTGGCAGTTGTAAAGCCCTTATCCGTAGGAAAATCATCTTTTAAATAGCCCATATTAACCAGAACAGCCATTAAATTTGTAAACTGTCTCCAGTAAATATCCTTTTCAAACTCAATAACTTCACTAATCCTCTTGTAACGCTTGTTAAATCTTTCCAAAATATCAAGATCTTTTATATGTTTTTTGTACTGCTTGCAATAATTACATTTTGATTTTTCCAATTGTCTCAATAGGTCTTTGGTCTTTGTTTCATACTCTGCAACTTCGGGAGCATGCTTTCTACCGGCATTTTTTGCCTGTTTCCTTAATGTATTTGTAAGTTTTCTATACTGGACATAAGTATTTTTCAGTTTGTTATATTCAACAATATCCTTGTTCGTTAACTTATAAGGGCATTTTAGGCCATTTATTTCATCAATAATTTCTTTTACTTTATTTTGTTCTGTATAAAGAGGTTTTAGCCTCTCTGTAGAACTAAAATACCCGAAACTTTTTAAAATAAGCTCTCTTGCATCTTCCAGAGAAAATCTTTGAAGCAAATTTAATACCATTGAGTAACTTGGCGTAAATTTGCTGCCTAAAGGGTCAGCTATAGAAGAAGCCAGCTCGGCAACCTCATCAGGTGACTGATATGGAGTGCCAACAACCGTTACATATCCGACCTTATCCATACCTCTTCTTCCAGCCCTGCCTGACATTTGTAAAAATTCGCTGGCAGTCAGTATCCTGTGGCCTTCATCTGATCTTTTACTGATAGAGCTGATAACAGTACTTCTTGCAGGCATGTTTATTCCAGCGGCCAGGGTTTCTGTAGCAAATACAACTTTTATTAATCCCTGTTGAAATAGTTTCTCAACCAAAACTTTCCATCCCGGCAAAAGTCCGGCATGATGACTGGCCACACCGGAATAAAGATATTCAAGATATTTGCTTTTTGCCAGATACGGAGTATCTAAAACTTCTTCATCTATTATTTGTAAAAGTCTTCTCTCTTCAAATTTGTTTAAAAGTTTTAATTTAGCACATTCTGCCATATTATCATCACATTTTTTTCTGCTAAATGTGAAATAAATAGCAGGAAGCATATCCTGTTTATGCAAAACACTGACTAAATCAACTGGGGAAGTTTCTTTAACTTTTTTTCCACCCCTAAAAGCAGGTTTTTCCGGTTTAATCTTTGAATTAAGCTTTCCTCCCGGCGAAAAAAGAGGCACAATTTTATCAGGATTTTGTTTTGAATAGTAGAAGTGCCTGAGAGGAACAGGCCTGAAGTCTGTATTTACCAGTTTCGTTTCCCCATGAACTGTATTAATCCATTCTGTAAGTTCTGCCGCATTTGCTATTGTTGCAGAAAGTGCTACTATTTGAATATTATTAGGGCTGTAAATAATGCTTTCTTCCCAAACAGTACCTCTTTGTTCATCATTCATGTAGTGAACTTCGTCAAGGATAACATATTGAACATTTCTAAGATTTTCTTCAACCTTGCCAAGACTTGTCCCATAAAGCATATTTCTGTAAACTTCTGTTGTCATAACAACAATCTGGCCTTCTCTATTTATAGAGATGTCACCTGTTAAAAGTCCGACTTTTTCTTCTCCGTAAGATCGTTTAAAATCGTTAAATTTCTGGTTACTCAGAGCTTTTAAAGGGGTAGTATAAAATACTCTTTTGTCATCCTGTAAAGCTTTTTTAACTGCAAATTCTGCAATAACAGTTTTACCCGCCCCTGTCGGAGCACATACAACAACACTTTTGTCAGTATTTATATAATCCATAGCCTCAAGCTGAAAATCATCAAGCTTGAATTCAAAACCTAATTCCTGTTCTTTAAAAGAATATTTATTCATAGTTTTTATTTTAACACTAACTGAAATCAGATTTTATTATCAATTATTGATTGCTACAAAAGATTTATTAAAAACAATATAAATTTGATATAATTAATAAAGTTTACAAGAAAAAAATTAATTAAATCCAGAGTCTATTTTGAAGAAGTCACAAATTAAAAAACAATACCAAAAAACAGGTTTTACTCTTGCAGAAGTCCTTATTACTCTTTTAATTATAGGTGTTATCAGCTCTATCGTGATTCCTGCACTTATAAGTGAAACTCAAGATGCTGAACTGCACACGGCTTGGAAAAAAACTTATGCTGATCTCGATCAGACCACTAAAAGAATTATGATGGATAATGGCGGTACTATGAAAGGATCTTTTATAAATTTTGATGATCTAAAGAATAATTATCTTAAGTATCTTAGTTACAACAAAAAATGTGGCGGAAATGCCGGTGTTGGAAATTGCTGGCACCAAAGTGGTAAATGGTTCTATCCCAATAATGGAGGAGGAATTACAAACTGGACTTGGTGTGCAGGTGCAATGTTAAATAACGGTGTTTTAATTTTAATTGATGGTGATTATCCGAACTGTAATCCAACTTCCGGTTATCCACATTGTGGTTATATTTTTGTGGATGTTAACGGTTTCAAAGGACCAAATACTATAGGTAAAGATATATTTGGACTGCATATACTGGAAAAAGGCATTAAACCTTTTGGAAGTCAGGGCGACGGAATGGAAACATACTGTAATAATACTTATAACGGCTGGTGTGCAGGTTGTGGATGTTCAGCCAAATACCTGTACAATTAATATTTAATCAGGAGTTAGTAGAATTGAAACAATATATTAAAAAACAATATCCCCAAATAGGCTTTACACTTGCAGAAGTACTTATTACCCTTTTGATTATTGGAATTATCAGTTCTATTGTAATTCCTGCACTTGTAAACGAAACTCAAGACGCTGAACTGCACACGGCATGGAAAAAAACTTATTCTGATTTCGATCAGGCTATCAAAAGAATTATGATGGATAACGGCGGAACTATGATAGATTTATGTAGTACAGCCTCAGATGTTAATAATTGTTTCAGGTCTAAATTGTTAATTTACTTAAATTACATAAAAGATTGTCAGTCTGGATCTAGTGAAGGAATTTGTTGGGGAACATGGGGCATTGATCATGGAGCTTTTATACTATCAAGAGGAACTCTGGTAAAAACTGAATTAGGGTGCAATAACTGTAATTGCAATTCTTGGCATGGTACCCTACCTAAATGTGCAATGATTTGGGTCGATGTAAATGGTTTTAAGGGACCCAATTTATGGGGAAAAGATATGTATGCTGTACAGGTTCTTGCAAATGGCATTAAACCGATGGGAGCGGCAGGAGACGGGTATTCCACCTGTTTACCTTCAACAAGTTATCCTTTAGGATATGCATGTTCCGCAATGTATTTGTATCAATAATTTTTAATTCATGGAACTTTTATCGATAAATTTCTTTATATACTCAGCTTCATCCTCTTTTGTTAAAACAAATCCATTAATTCTTGCCTGGAGAAGTTCTCTTAAAATCTCTCCGAAAGCAGGACCTGATACAAGTCCTGCTTTTATGAGGTCTTTTCCTGTTGTATAAATTTTTATATCTTTCAATTCATCAATATAAAGTGTTATTTTTTCTTTTACAGCTGAATTATTCGTACAAACCACCGCTGTCAGGAGAGATTCCGTAAAATAACCTTCCAGAAGTTCATAAGTTTCAAATCTTGTTTCTGCAGCTTCCAAAAAAGTCGTTTTATTCAGTATATCTTTTGTGCCGGTAAGGATTTCTGTTTCCATGCCAGATATATACATTTTTGAAGCTATTTCAATTATTTTTTGTTTGTCAAAAGCTGAAAATAAGATTCCTAAATAAATTAACCATATAAAATCTTTAGAATGAAGCAAGTCACAATACTTTTGAATTAAGTACCTGCATTCCTGAGATAGGCTGGAAATATTTTTTGGAATAATTATATCTGCATCTACCAGTTTATAAGCTTTTTCGTCTATAAACATATTAAAGCCATCAGACTTATTTAGGTTAAAGGTTTGTTTAATTTCTGACTTTATTCTTTCGCCTCCAAGATTGTTAAAAAGATTACTGTCAAGACAAGCTTCCATAAGCTTTCTTGTTGCATCTTCCAGCCTATAATTAAATCTTGTACTGAATTTAATTGCTCTGATTATTCTGGTAGGGTCATCAACAAAACTTATTGGATGAAGTATTCGGATTTTTTTATCCATTATGTCAGAATAACCGCCAAGAGGATCTATAAGCCTGCAAAAACTGTTTTGATTTAACGAGAGCGCCATTGAATTAATTGTAAAATCACGCCTTATCAGATCATCATATATTCCGCACCCTATATCTTTCACTGCCGGCAAATGTGCGGGCATAAGATAATCTTCTTTTCTTGTGCTGGCAATATCAAGATCAATACTTTCACCGTCTATAAGAAAACTTACCTTTGAGGTTTTGAAATCTTCATGAAGTCCCTTGATTCTGCATACTTCAGGGTATTCCTTTATCAGGAATCTGCTGAATTCAATGGCACTTTCTTCAACTGTAATATCGATATCAAAAAAATGATCATCCAAACATAAATTTTTATTATTTTCTTGACTTATCACAATATCCCTGACTATTCCGCCTATTAGATAAATCGGGAGAGATATTTTATCAGCCGCAATATAACAGTATTTCAGCGCTTTTCTTATCTTTGGAGGAATATCGTTTTTATACTCTTCTGTTAAATATTTTTCTTCTTCGTTTACGGTCAAATTTTTAGATACTGTTAAAAATTTTATGTTTTTTCTGTCTTTTCCGATAAATATTCCTTTATTAAGTCCTGTTTTAATATATTTTGCTAATTTTGACTCATTAATATTATTAGCATCAATATCAATACAATCTGTTAAAGTTGCTATAAGGCAAACCGGATAATTATCCAGTTTAAAATTTAATGCTTTTCTCAAGTCTTCCTGTATAACAAAACTTTTTATTTCTTCATTTTCATTAAGAATTCCAAGGCAATAATCCTCTGAAATGAGAATTTTTTCACATTCTTTGAGGGTTACGTTATAATTAACCGTTAAAATTTTCTTTATTTCATATTTATTCATAACGTTATTTTATAAAAGGGGGATAAAAAATTCAATTTTAAAATGCAATGTTAAAAAAGTAAAATACGGATAAAACCAGTGTTACAACAATGTAAAAATTTCCGGTTTTTTGCAAAGTTAAAATTTCCTCTTTGGAGAGTCAGTTTTATTATTCCACCTTCTCCAAGGATGACTTAGAGAAGGGATATTTGTTACTTCTTTTCTTG
>Ga0209639_1001397_pt1 | contig 24309 bp, 19 predicted proteins | sample EPASupsiteHSE605_FD_187268 | JGI IMG/M metagenome (GOLD analysis project Ga0209639, IMG submission 187268) | Bioremediated contaminated groundwater from EPA Superfund site, New Mexico - Sample HSE6-05 (SPAdes) (version 2) | ecosystem: Environmental > Aquatic > Deep subsurface > Groundwater >...
AATATGAGGGAGTGTGAGTTTCATCGGATTTGGGTCGAATCAGGTAGTGTGAATTTTATAGGTTGATTCATCCTAACCCGAACTACGTTGCTCTGTTGAAAGCTTGGTTTCCATTTAGGCATGAGTTTTATCACCCGAATCGCCTCTTCATCACAACCATACCCGATACCTCTGAGAATTTCCGGATTGCTTACGGCCCCATCCGTTTCTATGATAAATGCAACAATTACAGTGCCTTGGATTTTATGCTTGCGAGCAGAGTCAGGGTAATTCAAATTTTTACTCAGAAATTCAATTCTGGCTTCATTTCCTCCGGGAAATTCTGGAATTGATTCTACTATTGTATAACAGGTGAACGTATGTGGTTCATCTATAATAGAATCTGTTGTTTCAGAGATTTCATTGTCATTTTTGAGTTTTGGAACAGGGTAAGAGAAATCAAATGGAATATTGTCTATAATTGTATCATAGCATGAGCCTATAGTTGTAAAAACATTAATGTTGCTTTTGTAGGGCAAAATGGAAACGTAATTTTCTTTTTTATTAGGATCAATTTTTGCGATGTTAATTGAGGGCGAATCTAATGCTTCGGATTTAAAAAAAGAAGAATCTTTGCTGCTCTTCTGCCTGCATCCGAATTGCCCGCCAATTCCCAGTATCAATGCCCCGTAGAGCAGTTTTTTGTGGACACAATGTTTGTTTCCACGCGTAATGCAGGACAGAAAGCTATAGAAGAAAAAGGCCGATTTTGCGTTAATCCTGTTTTTATAATTCATGCGTTTGAAGTTGCAATTCTGTACATAGCTTTTATTCCAGCAAATGTAAGAAAAGGGTGAAATCAAATCTGGATTTAAGGGATAAAACTGGAAATAAAACGAAGTGAGATGGATTCTATTGTAAAGTACGGTTATGTTTTAAATGTTGGGAAGCCTATCGTACATTCATAATCTTGATAGGTATAATAATGCCTCAAACGCAAAAAAATCAGTGAGCAATGAGCCTTTTTCAAATTGCTCATTGCTCACTGTTTCATAATGGCTAATCTGTTTTTTTACTTTACCATTCCTTCGATTTCAGCCTGAAGTTGCAGTTGTTTTTTCTGCAGATCGAGCAGTTGTAGCTTGTTTTGGAAGTAGAACCCGGTTTCGTAGTAATATTCGGTGAGAGATATCTCGCCGGCTTGGAGTGCTTTATCCAGCAATTGCTCATCATTTACAAGCTGAAGTGAGGCTTTCAGTTCTTGTACTTGTGTGATGATGCTTTGCAGGGTGTTGAACTTTTGCTGCAATTCGCTTTGAAGGCTGAGTAATTGCTGTTGTTGTTCTGCCTGCGAAGCATCAGCCTGATAGCGAGCCAGTTTTATCTGATTGGCACTGTTCCAGAGCGGAATGGAAATTCCAGCTTTGAATCCGCTGAAGGTTTCACTGGTGATGCTTTCACGGTAGTAGCCCACCTTCAACTGAGGTAAAACCTGGTTTTTGCGAACTGCAATTTCCTGCTTCAAAAAATCACTCTGTATCTGGCTTAGTCTTACTCGTGAAGAACTTGCTGTGCTTTGCAAAATTTCTTCCTGCGAAACACTGGTAGTTGCAGGAAGTTCGGTTTCGGTGATGTTGATTGGTGTTCCACCGCTAAGTTCATTCAGTGCAGACTGATTGTTTGCTATTTCGCTGAGCAGTTGTGCTGTTTCATTTTTCATGGAAATAAATTGCAAACGTGCCTGATTAAGCTGTAGCTGGTTGCATTCTCCACTGCTGAATTTGCGTTCGTAATGGTGGAAAATTTGTTCGGCATTTTGAAGCCGGCGGGTAAAAATCTGATGCTTTTGGTTGAGATAGATGCGTTCGTACCAGCGTATTTTTGCTTGTACCAGAATATGGTTTTCGGCGAGCTGGTAACGAAGTTGGGCCTGAGAACGCATGATTCCGGAGCTTTTTTGCTTCGCGAAATAGTAGGTAGGGAAGCTGAGATTTTGCATGACAGAGAAATCGGTACGGTTGCCAATTTGCTCGGGAGTACCAAAAAGATAGCCGAACTCAACTTCCGGATTAGCCGGGTTAAGATTGGTTTTGGCTTCGGTTTCATCGGCTTTCAATTGTTCCTTAGCGGTAATCAAGGCTTTGTTGTTGGTTTTTACCTGATTAAGGAAGTCGTTGAAAGAGTTTTGGGCAGTGAGACTTGCAGAGAAAAAAAGGAAGATGGTGATAATCCTGAAACGTTGAAACGTTGAAAATTTATTAAACCTAACAGGTTTTAAGGACTTATCCGCTTCCCCTTTGTCAGGAATATAGTTATATCGGGTTGTTTTCATGACTTTTTCGATTTTCGATGATGAAATAAACGGCAGGAATTACAAAGAGATTCAGAAGTGTAGAGGTGAACAACCCTCCCAAAATAACAATAGCCATTGGACTTTGGATTTCGTTACCGGGCAAATCGCCACGCAATGCAAGCGGAATAAGGGCAAGTCCTGAGGCGAGAGCGGTCATCAGAATCGGGTTTAAACGGTCGGTAGAGCCATGCAGGATGCGCTCTTTCAGGCTTAAACCTTCTTCTTTGAGATGTTGATATCTGGAAACAAGCAAAATACCGTTACGGGTTGCAATTCCAAAAAGAGTGATAAATCCAATTATTGCCGGAATACTCAGCATATTTGAAGAAAACCAGATTGCAAGGATTCCGCCGATAAGTGCCAGCGGAAGGTTTATCAGCACAACTCCGGCTAGCTTCATGCTTTTGAATTCCTGGAAAAGGATGAGAAAAATCACCACTATTGCCAGAAGTGAGGTGATGAGTAAAAGTTGAGAAGCTTTCTGGGCACTTTCAAATTGTCCGCCATATTCCAGATGGTAACCTTCAGGCATGGGTATTTGCTTATGGATGATGTCGCGAATTTCCTCCACGGCACTTCCTACATCGCGGTTAGCAGTATTGGCCGAAATGACCAGCTTGCGCTGAACGTTTTCGCGGTTGATAGCGTTTGGTCCGGATACTGAAACAATATCAGCCACATAGCTGAGCGGTATTTTTTCGCCTGAATATGTGTCAATCAGTGTATTGCGGATGGCAGAAATACTGTTGCGGAAAGGTTCGTCGTATCGCAAAACCAAATCAAAATTCATGTTATGTTCATATACTTCGGCTACCTTTTCACCAGCGAGAGTTATCTCTACAAATTCGGTGAACTCGCGTTGCGAAATACCGTACCGTGCCAGCATTTCTCTTCGTGGACGGATCTGAATCTGCGGAATTTCAACAAGTTGTTCTACGTTTAAGTCAACGATGCCCTCTACCCCTTTAATTTTTTCTTTGATTTGATTCGCCAGTGAATAGAGGTTATTCAAGTCAGGACCAAAGAGTTTCATGGCGATACCGGCACGGGTTCCCGAAAGCATGTGGTCAATACGGTGTCCCAATGGCTGTCCGATGTTTATGGCAATTCCTTTCACAGTTCCCAGTTTTTCGCGTACCTCTTTCATAAACTCTTCGTGATTACGCTTGTCAAGTTTATAAGGTACATCTATTTCAGAAGTATTGCTTCCTCCGTGACTGTGTTCATTCAATTCGGCGCGTCCGGTACGGCGGCTCACATATTGTACTTCAGAGATAGAGAGGAGTTGTTCATCAATCTTTTCGGTGAGATTGTTGCTTTCATCGAGTGAAACACCCGGCAACGTTTCGGTGGTGATGGTGAGAGTTCCTTCTTTAAATTCGGGAAGAAAAGAGTGTCCGAAACGGCTTAGCAATGCCAGCGCGAGCACAAACAAAACTCCGGATGACCAGAGAATAAGTTTTCGATGCGACAGCGCATGATTCAGCAAACTGCGATATCCGTTGTTGAGTTTTCGGATCAGCTTATTTCTACCGTGCTCATCCTGGCGAAGCTGTTTTTCGGTTGTAAGAAGGTAGCTTGAAAGAACCGGAGTGAGCGTTACGGCAACCATTAACGAAGCGAAAAGAGAAACAATAAAGGTGATCCCCAGAGGCTTCAGCATACGTCCTTCCATCCCCGAAAGGAAAAAGAGCGGAACAAATGCCACAATGATAATCAACGTTGCCTGAACAATAGAAGAGCGGATTTCAACCGAAGCATTGTACACTACTGTGAGCGTTGGCTCACGCTCGTGTTCGGGTTTGCGAAAATTTTGCCGCAAGCGTTTCAGTACATTTTCTACATCAATAATTGCATCGTCAACCAACGCTCCGGTAGCAATAGCCATACCTCCAAGCGACATGGTGTTGATGGTTAATCCCAGAAACTTAAGGGTGATTAACGACAGAAGCAATGAAAGCGGAAGTGCAGTGAGTGAAATAATAGTTGAGCGTACATTAAGCAGGAAAAGGAAGAGAATGATGGTTACAAAGATTCCTCCCTCGAGCAAAACCTGCATCACATTGTGGATAGAATTATTGATAAAATCGGCCTGACGAAAAATTTTGGTATTCACATTTACGCCCGAAGGAAGTGATGGTTTTAAGTCTTCAACGGCCTTGTCTATGTCTTCAGTTAAATCGAGTGTGTTGATGTTCGGTTGTTTGAGGATGGTGAGGATTACCGCGGGCTTTTTATTCAGAAAAGCATCCCCGATACGGGTAGGAGGCGCAACTTTGATGTCGGCAATATCGTTGATTTTTACAGGTTTTCCATTACGGATTTTGATTACAGAGCTTCCAATATCTTCTGGTTTTGCCGAACGTCCGGTAGCTCTCACGATGTATTCCTGGCCATATTCATTGATCATTCCACCTGAAGCGTTGCTGTTGGTTCCTTCGGCTACCTTTTTCAACTCATCAAGGCTTACATCATAATAGCGCATTTTGTGCGGATTGGCCAAAATCTGGTATTGTTTGGGCAAACCGCCCATTACTACTACCTGCGAAACTCCCGAAACAGAAAGAAGTCGCTGTTTGATTTGTTTGTCGGCTAAAGTGCGCAGATCGAACATGTTGAGAGAATCAGAAGTGATTCCGATCAGCATGATTTCTCCCATAATGGAAGTTTGCGGAGCGAGCAAAGGGGCTTCCACTCCTTTCGGAAGTGTGGTGGCCAGTGTCGATAATTTTTCGTTTACAATCTGTCGGGCTTTGTAGATATCAGTGCCCCAGTTGAATTCAATCCATACAATCGACATTCCGAAGGTAGAGGAAGAGCGTACACGACGGACGTCGGTAGCACCGTTCAGGGCTGTTTCGATAGGGAAGGAGACCAGCTTTTCCACCTCTTCGGCGGCCATGCCATGTGCATCGGTAAGCACAGCAACGGTAGGCGCAGTTAGATCGGGGAAAACGTCAATTTCCATGTTTAACGTTGAAATTCCTCCGCCAACCAGCAATGCCAGCGAAAAGAAGATCACCAGCATACGATTGCGCAGCGAATAGTTTATGATTTTATTCAGCATAGTTTTGTTGGTTTAGTGTTGATGATTGTGTGCGCCAACACTGGTTGACATTGATGCTGTTTTAATCAGAGTAGTACCTTGTGTTACTACACGTTCGTGAGCTTCCAGACCGCTTAAAATCATGGTTTCAAGCCCATTGCTCTGACCAAGGGTAACCGTACGTTTGCTGTATGCTTCTCCGGTTTCCTGAACATAAACGTAGTAAACACCTTGCTCTTCCACGATTGCGCTGTTGGGGACAGCTAACTGTTCTGTCTGGCTATGGGTAATGAGATAAAATTCAGCAAATGCACCTTCGAGCAGACTGCCGTCATTCTTTACTTCGAAATAAACAGGCATGTAGTGATTATTTTCGGCAACCGAGGCTCCGCGGGCAAGTATGCGACCTTTTAGTTCGTTTACGGTGTATGTTTTTTCGGAATACGCAGGGCGGAAGTTGGCTGTTTCTATCATGTTGAGTTGCAGATAGTATTGCTGAGGCAGATCGGCACGCAACAAGATGGTTTGATTGGTCGAAATGGTTGCAAGCAAATCTCCGGTCTGGATGTATTGACCTTCGGATATATTCAATTCGTGCAAATATCCACTCAAAGGAGCATAAATCCGGAGTCCGTTTTGAGAAGTACTGTTCGAAAGAGCGTAATAAGATATACTGTCGATGTGGTAACGACTTTGCGATTCTATGAATTGTTTTTCGGATATAATTCGTTCATTGTAAAGCTGTTTGTGTCGGTCGTATTCACTTTTGCTTTGGAGAAAACGGTTACGTGCTTCCGAAAACCGAACACCGATGTTGTTATCCGTTAAATCCTGACCACTTATGGTAAACAGAAGTTGACCTTTCGTAACATGGCTTCCCTGAACCAGGTTTTTGGTAGCAAAAAGTACAATTCCGCTGGTCTTGGCAGCTACGTTTTGCTTTTCGCCTGGCATGGAGAGCATTTCACCACTGGTATTGATTACTGCTGCAAATTGTTGAGGTATAATTTCTTTCACCATGAAGTTGCTTTTCCATGCTTGTTCCTTGGTGAAACGGATTAACCCTGATTTGGGAGCTTCTGCTGCATGGTTGTGTCCTTCGTGCCCGCCCTCTTCCTCTGCTGCATGATTATGTTCTTCATTTCCAATTTCTTTGGCTTCCGCTTCGTGAGAATGTTCTTTTTCTTCGATATCAATACATTGCTTCACAGTGTCGCTTTCAAAGATGATGATTAAGTCGGAATGTCCCGATTCTTTGGGTGTAAGTTTGAGGTGAAAGATGCCAGGTTCTTCCGGCTTGCTGGCGGTTACGCTGGATTCTCCGACTTGAACCGTTACTTTCCCCGAGGTATAGGGTTTATAGCTGGATAAACGGGTTGTGTGAACCAGAAAAGAGGCTTCTTTGCCCTTTACCAGTTCGGAATATTCAACATAAAACTCTGTACTGTCGGTAAACAGAGTAGTTTGGTTTGAGGCAGCTTCATGTTCATGGCTGTCAGTTTCAGTCTTCTTGCCACATGCAAAAAGGAGTACTGCAAATAGCAGAAATATATATTTTTTCATGTTTGTTGTGCTGATAATAGTGATAAAATGAATGGGGTGATAAAGAATCACCATGGATTAAAAACCATTTGACGGTTCAATCCACATGTAAAAAAGAGAAAGAAAAACTATGAAAATAAGGGTGGAGCCCTGCGTGCATGAGGGCTGGAATGAAAGATATCCGGAACATTATCATCTGTTTCGCAATATTGAACTTTTTGTTCTTCAATGGAAAGCAAAACCGATTTATCCGTTAAAATTGGATCCAGAACAGCAATTACTTTAACAATAATTGGATACGTTGAAAGAGTATTCTTTATAAATGAAGTTTCATTAAAGGCATGACAATGAGCCGGAAAATGAGAATGATGATGAGTATCATTTTGTTGAGCATGACAAGGATGATTTTCAAGGAAATCATCAAAATGATGATGGTGTGGTATAATATTGTGTGTCAATACTATGCCAAATGCAAATAGAAATAACAAGCAAATTAGCTTCTTCTTAAATATCACAACTGCATTATTTTAGGAGGCAAATATAGAAAAAATCTACATATCCGGCTTGTTATTGTAATGTAAAAATCCAAATCCGTAAGCATGTACTAACGAATGAACGCAATAATTAATTAATAGCATAATAACTCGTTTTAATCATAAATATAAAATCGTAATACCCAATAAAAATTTCTTAACGTTTCTTTCAGGTTATTGGTAGTCAGTAGAGTTACGGATAGTTTGTTTTCAAAGAAGAATAATTCAAAAGCTACAAACGTTTCCAAATAGGGGAGAATCGCATTTTATTTTATATTTTTACCCCCTCAAAACATAAAATTGCAAAGTCGATGCCAATTTTAGGATCTATTATCAAAGCTGCTCTTGAGATCAGAAGTAAAATCCCGTTAGATCTTTACGAAAAGGTTGATCCGGTAAAAGCTCAGAAACGTGTGTTAAAAAAGCTTTTGCGTAAAGCTCAGTTTACAATTTTTGGTGAAGATCATAATTTTGATACTATTTTAAAACAACGTAATGTTGTGAAGGCGTTTAAAGAAAATGTTTCTTCAAACGATTATAATTCAATATTTTCCAAATACTGGTATCGTACACTCAATGGCGAATCTTTTGTTTGCTGGCCGGGGAAAGTGAACTATTTTGCGCTTAGTTCCGGCACTTCCGAAGCATCCAGCAAATATATACCTGTTACAGGAGATGTGTTGCATGCTATCAAAAAAACCAGTGTACGTCAAATATTTACACTTCCCAAGTATGATTTGCCCCGGGAGTTTTTCGAACGTGGTATTTTAATGCTTGGAGGAAGTACGCACCTGCAATATAATGGAACCTATTACGAAGGTGATTTGTCCGGAATTACTGCCGGAAATATACCGTTCTGGTTTCAACATTTTTACAAACCCGGGAAACGTATTTCACGCGAAAGAAACTGGCCTACCAAGCTCGATGAAATAGTGAAGAATGCAAAAAACTGGGACATCAGTGTAATTGTAGGCGTTCCGGCCTGGTTGCAAATTCTGATGGAAAAGATAATCGAAGAATATAATCTCAATACAATACATGATATCTGGCCTAATCTGGAAATGTATGTTCATGGGGGTGTGTCGTTTGAACCCTACAAAAAAGGGTTCGAAAAACTACTTGATCACCCGTTGATTTACATGGAAACTTATCTGGCATCAGAAGGCTTTTTAGCATATCAAACCCGTCCGGAAACCAATGCAATGCAATTGGTTCTCGATAATGGCATTTTCTTCGAATTTGTGCCATTTAATTCGAATAATTTTACCGATGAAGGAAATATTGTGGAAAAGCCACAGACTCTGACCATTGGTGAAGTAGAAGAAGGTGTTGAATATGCTTTGTTGATCTCAACCTGTGCAGGTTGCTGGCGCTATCTGATTGGAGATACCATCAAGTTTACTTCAAAAGAACGCAGTGAAATCTTAATTACAGGGCGTACCAAGTTTTTCCTCAATATATGCGGCGAACACATGTCGCAGGAAAATATGAATCGTGCCGTGAAAATGCTTAGTGATGAACTCAATGTTGATATTAAGGAATTTACCGTTACCGGAATTCGCTATGGCTCTATGTTTGCACATAAATGGTATTTAGGGACCGATTCAAATCTTGATCCGGAACTTGTTGCGCATAAGCTTGATGAATATCTGAAAGTTCTGAATGATGATTATCGCGTAGAACGAATTGAGGCAATCCGCGATGTATTTGCTGAAGTATATCCATCGCATGTGTTCTACGATTATATGAAGCATTGTGGAAAAGAAGGAGGACAGAATAAGTTCCCACGCGTTTTACGAAACGAAAAGTATAACGATTGGGTTTGTTATCTTGAAAGCCTGAAAGCTAAGGTATAATACTCACTATTCAGATAAAGCCTATGTTGCATAATTTTCTGGAAGGGTTTTTGTTAGGTGTCACACTGTCGTTTTTACCGGGTGCAGCCTTCTTCTCGTTGATTCAAACTTCGATTCACAGGGGATTTATGGCAGGCTTTTTCCTTGCAGTTGGGATTTTCTTAAGTGATATAACCTTGGTAACTTTGGCTTATCTGGGCGCTTCTCAAATTCTTGCTGATCCTGATAATCAGATAATTATTGGAGTCATTGGCGGAATTGTTCTGGTATTGTTCGGGGTATATAATTTTTCGAGAAAAGGACATGTTACAGATTCGAAAGATATTGAAGTTAAACGCCCGGGTATCTTTACCTATATTATGAAAGGTTTTGCACTCAATACTTTAAATCCAACAGTTTGGTTTTTCTGGGGATCAATTACGGTATTGGGAACCACTCGAATCAGTACAGTTCAGGGGGTGGATAATTACGAAGCTATTATTTATTTCGGAGGTATTTTGCTAGCTGTATTTTCGGTGGATAACCTGAAATGCTTTATTTCGCACCGCATAAAAAAGTATCTGAATAACAAGGTTCTAACGCTGATTAATCGATTGGTTGGTGTTATGCTCATCATTTTCGGAATGGCACTTCTCTGGAATGGAATCAAGATCATTTTACCAGGGACAATTTAAGTAAAGCTGTTTTTGATAGGAAATATCTTAAATTAGTAGTTCAAGTTGAAATTAGCTTTAGATTTCTTGCAATTTTATTTAAAAAGGCACTACACATCTGTAGCCTTTTTATTAAAAGCATTATATAATAGAATTTTATATGTGTGTTTAATAAATCTGCTTTACAGGCAAAGCCTTACTGTAAATTTAATTGTGTCATTACTGTAATTTTTTTTATATTTGCACTAATATGTTGAGTTTATAATGGTGTTATTTTAGCTTGGATATTATGTATGTACTTACTATTTTTGATTCATTATTGTATGATCTCAATTATGCTAATTTGATAATAAGTTAATAGATCAGAAGAGTACTCACTAAATATTTGGGAAAATAGATATATAATAGGGATATTAATAATATTATTCAGAAATTGAAAGTCCAGATAAATTTTAATATTAAAAGTGTCATTATTGAATTAGCAATAAAATAATGTATGTATATAAAATCAATGAAAAATATAGAAGTAAAAAATATAGTAATGATGTACGTAGTAATGGTTATTAGAAATTTGATAAAAAAAATAATTAAAAAGTATAATTTAATTAAAGATAGTATAATATTTAATGTGTTTTTAATATTAGTAGTATTTTATTTTGTTTGGCGACTAATAGATTCTGGAAGTTTTACAATTGCGATTATTACAACTTTAGTGGATTCAGTATTAATTTTGGCGCTATCTGCATTTATACAGTTATTATATTGGCTTATTATAAAAAATTTAAACAAAAGAAAATCAACAACTAAAGAGAAAAACTAGAACTTCTCCAAGCTGTTTGAAAAATAAGTTATAGAAGAATTAAGTATTATATAATTACAAATAAATGTAATTAATTATAAATTTTTATTTATTATTGGGAAAGCATATTAATTATCCCAATTTACATATTAAAAATAAAAAGAGAATTCAAAAAAGCTTTAAAAGCCCTTATATGACAATCAATTTAAAGGTTTTTGTATCTAAAAAATGTCTAATGCTACACGTTGGAAAAATATACAAATAAATATAAATTAGGATTTTGAATATTATTACTTTTCTATTGCATAATTTGAATTTAAGTATTTAGTTATAAATTAAGAATCACTTCTTTTTTTTCTTTTTAACCACTTTGTAAATTTTGATTTTTTTTGGAGGCAAAGCTTTGAAGTTTTTGTCGCAATTTTCTACCAGATATTCGGTTGCATAACTTTCGCCCATTTCTGATGCTATTTTCCAACTCATACATGCTTCATCTTTCCGGTTGAGTTTAAACAATACAATTCCGCGGTTTGTGTAAACGTTACTGCGTGTGCTGTCGAGTTTCAGAGAATAGTTTAAATCGTATAATGATTTGCTCCATAGCTCTTTATATAGATAGCATATCCCACGGTTTGAGTAATATGAATAAACAAGTTCAAAATCTTCACCGTTTACTTTTGATAAATCAATTGCCTTGGTGAAATAAAATATTGCGGAGTCAAGATTCTCCACTTTTCTGAAATTCAATCCTATATAATAATAGAACTCGTCATCTCCAGTAAAGAGGGTACTGGCTTTTCGAAGATAGATTTTCTGAACAGAATCTTCGCTCAGCTTGTCGGTTGAATGATACATCAAAATATATGAATCTCTGTATGTTGAATCAAAACTAATTGATTTTTTAAGATTTTCGATTGCAAGGTTGTTGCTTCCTTTTTTATAGTTTTTCAGGGCTTCGTTGTAATACTTTATTGCTTTGTTGTGATCCTTCAGCGAAATTTGAGCCGACAGTTGTAACGAAATAAAGATTAAAGAGATAAGCAGGGCTGTTTTTTTCATGTTAATTATTTCAGATGATTGTATTCCGGAAAATAAGAAACCGGACTAAAGCACGAATACCGATGAATAGAAATATTAAGGCCAATTTTCGTAAGTTTGATTGGTCTTGATTTTTCCATTCATCGGCATTATACCCGGAATAGGTTTGGGCTGTATTATAGAATTTTATGGTGTAAAGTGGATATATTGTAAAAGTCAGTTCTAGATTTAATTTCAATGAGTAGTGATTATTCTCCTGATGAAATCCATTTGTAATGATATAAACCATCCATCAGTCGTTCAACTTTTTGTTCGGGAGTCATTTTTTCAAAGGCAGCTTTTTCTTCCTGTAATTTGCGTTTTTCTTCCTCTTCTTTTGCATGACGGGCATCTTCGATTACTTTAATTTCAGCATTGTATTTTGCTTCGGCACGCTTTTTTAGAAAGTCGCTGGCTACAGCAGGGAAAAGTTCGAGTAAAAGCTCATCCTTTTCATTGTAAGCCATTTTTAAACCGCCATATTCCGGAAAAACTTTATTTTCCTGTTTTTTGTAGTTACTGGTATCGTATGGAGTTTCTTCACGTACACCGCATATTTTTTCACGGAAATCAGGGTCAACCGGAATAGGTGTTTTGCCATATAATCCTTTTACCATGTTTACGTATTGCGTTGATTTGGTAGTGTATGGAGGCAATCCTTTGCTTTCGTCGATAACGTAGTTTACGGCTTGTGCACCTACAATCTGGCTGGTTGGAGTTACAAGTGGAGGGCATCCTGATGCAACACGAACAATAGGAACGGTTTCGAGTACTTTGGCTAAAAGATGGTCGAGTTTTAGCTGTTTTAACTGAGAGAGCATATTGGTGTACATTCCTCCCGGAATTTCGGCATTTTTCACCATCTCATCCGGTCCGGGGAAATTAAACCATGCTTCAATTTTTTGGCAGGCATCCAGTAATTCATCCTCTTTATCGGCTTTAGCGTAACCAATGGATAATTCGAATAACTGATCAACTTGCGGAGGTAATTCGTAGTTAGTGATGTCAAATTCTTTTGGGAAGAGTTTGTATGAATCGTATTCAGCAAGTTCTTCACGAATAGTCTTTAATTCTTTATTGATCTTAACAACCGCATCCAGATTTACACAGGTATCAATGTCCAGTTTGTTAGCAAAAATCTGAATTATTTCAAAAGCGGGAGCTGCAGGGCCTCCTGCAAAATTCATGATCGCTGTATCAATAATATCTGCACCATTTACGATAGCCATAACAACTGCAGCTAATCCGTAGCCCGGAGTACAGTGTGTGTGAAAATCGACCGGAACTTTTACATTCTTTTTTAGTTCACGAATAATTAAACCGGCTTTCATTGGCGGAATTAAGCCAGCCATATCTTTTACCGAGATCATATCCGCTCCCAGTTTCTCCATTTCTACAGCTTTCTGCACAAAGTAGTCGATAGTGAAGATATTTTTGGGTAATGATTTAAAATGCAATAATGCATTCATTTTTTGTTTGGAAGTAAATTTCGGATCAACAGTATAGCAAACAGTACAATCAGCAATACCACCGCTTTCTTTTACATATTTAATGGTTGATTTTACGTTATTTACATCGTTTAACGCATCAAAAATACGCATGATATCGATTCCTGATTTGATGGCATTACGGTTAAACCCTTCAATAACTTCATCCGGGTAGGGGTTGTACCCAAAGAGATTGCGACCACGTGAAAGAGCTGTAAGTTTTGATGTGTCACCAACTACAGCTTTGATTTTTTCAAGACGTTCCCAAGGATCTTCATTTAGAAAACGCATGATTGAATCGGGAACAGCTCCACCCCACACTTCCATAGCATAAAATCCTGCTTCCTTAAACAGTGGGAGTACTCGGTCAATTTGTTCCTGACGCATACGTGTGGCAAATAATGATTGCTGTCCGTCGCGTAAAGTTAAGTCTCTGATTAAAATCTTTTTACGGGTCATAATGGCCTGCTTTGATTTATTTGGTTATTGAATGGTATTGCTTGCAAATGTATTAATAAATGATTGATTTTTGTACGTGAAATATGTTAGATTTGAAAGTTTTTTTTATGTTAAGGAATCCTTTTTAGAACAAACTTTACAATTTAAGATTGCTGAATTTCATTTGATTAACACTTTTTACGACTTTTCAGGATAAATGACGTTTGCATATTTCCGATATTTGCAAATTCAAAAAGTGAAAAACCCGAAAATGTTTGGCTCAAAGCGGTTTAAAGAAAAGTGGCTTTTTAAGCTGAAAAACAAGTACCGGCTGGTAATTATGGACGACGATAACTTTGCCGAAAAGTTCTCGTTTCGTTTGTCACGGTTAAATGTATTTGTTGCGGTTGGTTCACTGGCTATTATTTTGATTTTACTCACTACCTACATTATTGCATTTACGCCACTGCGTGAATATATTCCCGGTTACACCAGTGTGGAGTTAACCCGCCAGTCGTATCAGAACGCTTTGCGTGCCGACTCTCTGAAACGGATGGTCGAAAACCGCGATCGGATGTTGCAAACATTGAATATGGTTCTTTCAGGAGAAATTCCGATTCAGGATGTAAAAAACCTTGAAGATACAAATCTGAAACCCAAAACGGTTGATTATAAACGTTCCAGAGAAGATTCGCTCTTTCGTATTGAAATGGAAAATACAGGGAAATATGATTTAACGATTCAGAACGAAGGCAGTAATGCCGAAACTTCTTCATCCGGAGGACTGAGTAGCTTTTTCTTTTTTTCTCCAATAAAAGGAATTGTAATCAATGGATTCAATATCTCTAAAAAGCATTATGGAGTGGATGTTGCCGGAAAGAAAAACGAGCCCATCAAATCGATTCTTAACGGTACGGTAATCTTTTCGAACTGGACATTAGAAACGGGCTATACCATTGCCATTCAGCATCAACAAAATCTTATTTCAGTATATAAACACAATTCTGCTTTGTTGAAAAAAGCAGGCGAATATGTGAAAGCAGGCGAGCCGGTAGCGTTCATCGGAAATAGTGGCGAACAAACCAGTGGCCCGCATTTACATTTCGAATTATGGTTTAACGGAAGTCCCGTAAATCCCCGGGATTACATCTCTTTCTAAGATTGTAGAATGAAAAAACGTATTGCTATTTTAGGCTCAACCGGCTCCATTGGAACGCAAGCTCTTGAGGTTATCCGGAAACATCCTGATGCCTTTGAACTCGAAGTTCTAACGGCTCATTGCAACGCAAAATTACTGATTGAACAAGCCATAGAATTTCAGCCCAATTCAGTAGTGATTGGTGTTCCCAAACTTTATAAAGAGGTAAATGAAGCACTTGCATCTCATGATATTAAGGTTTTTGCAGGAGAAGACTCGCTGAAGCAGATTGTTGAGTCAGACTCAATTGACATGGTCCTTATGGCAATTGTCGGTTTTGCAGGTTTACGCCCAACACTCAAGGCGATTGAATGTGGAAAACAGATTGCTATTGCAAATAAGGAAACGTTGGTAGTTGCAGGGGAATTGGTAACCAAGCTCGCCCGGGAAAAAGGAGTGAATCTCTACCCGGTTGACTCTGAACATTCGGCCATATTTCAATGCTTAGCCGGAGAATTTCATAATCCGGTTGAAAAAATATGGCTTACTGCTTCCGGAGGTCCTTTCCGTGGAAAAAATCGCGATTTTCTGAAAACCGTGACGAAAGAAGATGCTTTGAAACATCCAAATTGGACAATGGGACGAAAAATCACGATCGATTCAGCTACCCTGATCAACAAAGGTTTGGAGGTAATTGAAGCAAAATGGCTATTTGGGCTGGAGCCTGAGCAGATTGATGTAATTATTCATCCTCAGTCTATTGTGCATTCATTGGTACAGTTTAAAGATGGTTCGTTAAAGGCTCAAATGGGTTTGCCCGATATGAAATTGCCCATTTTATATGCCATGAGTTACCCTTTCAGATTAGAAACAGATTATCCTCGTTTCTCATTCATGGATTACCCTCAACTTACGTTTGAAAAGCCTGATACCGAAGTATTCAGAAGTTTAAGTCTGGCATATAAAGCTTTGCGAAAAGGAGGAAATGCAGCCTGTATTCTGAATGCAGCCAACGAAGTAGTAGTGCAATCATTTTTATGCAATAAAATTGGCTTTCTTGAAATGACAGATGTGATTGAACAATGCATGGAGAATATAAGTTTTATTGAGCACCCTTCGTACGAAGATTACATTGCTACAGACGAAGAAACTCGTCGATATGCCAAAGAAAGAATTTAATGCGTATTATTGCACGAAATTTATAAACAGACTATGGAATATGTTATTCAAGGATTAGGACTGATTCTCAGCCTTTCAATACTTGTCGTTTTACATGAGATGGGACACTTCGTTTTTGCCCGGATTTTTAAAACGCGTGTCGAAAAATTCTATCTCTTTTTTAATCCCTGGTTTTCATTGTTTAAAAAGAAAATTGGCGATACAGAATATGGGGTTGGCTGGTTACCGTTGGGTGGCTACGTGAAAATATCCGGGATGATTGACGAATCGATGGATAAAGAACAGTTAAAACAGGAACCCCAGCCATGGGAATTTCGCTCAAAACCGGCCTGGCAACGTTTGTTTATCATGATTGGAGGAGTTTTAGTCAACTTTATACTTGCATTGATAATCTATTCCATGATACTGTTTACCTGGGGGAGTGATTATTTGCCGGTAAAAAATGCAACCTGGGGTTATCACTTCAACGATGTAGCCAAAGGATTTGGATTTCAAAACGGAGATAAAATTATTCTTGCTGATGGAAAAGAAATCGAAGAAATTAGTGACCTTTCAAGAAATATCCTGTTAGGAAATGTGAAAAGTGTTGAGATTGAGAGAAATGGGCAACGTTCAATCGTCAATATTCCTCATGATGGGACAAAGAAGATTCTTGCTTCAGGAGAGAAATTTTATTTAGAACCTCGTTTCCCTTTTGTAGTCGAAAAAGTTATAGATGGAAATCCGGCAGCAAAAGCGGGAATGCAAGCAGGAGACAGTATCGTTTCAATTAATGGAATTCCTTTTGGAATGTACACGGATTTTGCAGATAAGCTAAAGCCTTATGCCGGTAAGAAAACCAGATTGGGATTTTATCGTAATGGTCAATATCTTGAAAAAGAACTCATTCCGACCGAAGATGCAAAAGTTGGTATTCAACCAAAATCTCCAGTACATTTCTTTGATGTAAAACATATTGAGTATGGGTTTTTTGAATCAATTCCTGCCGGGATTTCTCAGGGATTTGAAACCTTGGGAGGATATGTAAAAAGTCTGAAACTGGTATTCTCGAAAGAAGGAGCAAAGCAGGTTGGCGGATTTGGAACCATTGGCGGGTTGTTCCCAAAAGTATGGGATTGGCAAATTTTTTGGAATATGACTGCACTCCTTTCAGTAATTCTTGCCTTCATGAATATATTGCCTATTCCGGCTTTAGATGGCGGTCATGTGTTATTTTTGCTTTTCGAAATGATTACCGGGCGCAAACCCAGCGATAAATTTCTCGAATATGCTCAGGTTATCGGAATGGTAATTCTGTTTAGCCTGCTGATTTTTGCAAATGGAAATGATTTTCTGAAGCTGTTTAAATAAGAATACAGAAGTTTGAATATCGAATTCAGAATCAATAAAAAAACAGAAGAGGCTTTTGGGAACGAAAGCCTCTTCTGTTTTTTCAAGTGCTTGAAATCGATTACTTTATAACACTTTTTAGTCAGAAATTTTATCTTTGAGTGATTTAAATCCCTTACCCAGAATTTCACTTGCATCTAAAACGGTTAAAAAAGCATTGTCATCAATTTCGCTGATAAACTCTTCCAAAATAGCAAGCTCACGACGATTCACCACCGTGTAGATAATCTTACGGTCTTTTCCGTTAAAAAGTCCTGTGCCGTTGATATATGTTCCACCACGATTTAAATCATCAATAATTTTACGGCGAATTTCTTCGTGTTTATCCGAAATAATCAGCAAAGCTTTATCATAATTAATTCCCTGTAAAACAACATCAATCACTTTTCCCATCGTAAAAATGGTAATCCATGAGTAGAGAGGGATTTTCCAGTCACCAAATACAGCTAAGCCAATCAAAACAATGCATGAATCAACAATCATCATCAGTTGTCCCAACTGACGTCTGGTATATTTACATAAAATCATAGCCACAACATCAGTACCACCACTGGTAGCCTTTGATTTAAACATGATACCTACACCGATTCCAATAATTACACCTCCAAAAATGGATGCAAGCAAAACATCGTCACCCAGTTTCAAAAAATCATCTCCGAAAAAATAGCTCAGGGAATCAACATAAACAGATGTTAGAATAAAACCCACAACTGTTTTTGCACCAAAGCGAGGTCCTAGTAATTTTGTTCCGATAATGGTAAGCGGAATATTAAAAAATAATGCAGTTAGCCCCAATGGAAGCCCAAATGTGTGATGAAGTACAATTGAAATCCCGTAGATGCCTCCCGGAACAATTTTATAAGGAGACATAAAGAAAACATATCCCACAGAAATAAAGAGAGTTCCGATGGCAATTAACCCGTAATCCCGAAACCATTTTCGGGTAAAAAGCTGATCGCTTTGCAATTTTATCATTATTCGCTTATTTTGTCTTTGAGTGATTTAAATCCTTTTCCCAGAATCTCATTTGCGTCCATGACCGTCAGAAAAGCATCCGGATCTATCTGATGGATAAATTCTTCCAGCATTGCCAGCTCTCTTCGGTTTACAACAGTGAAAATGATTTTTTTTTCAGCATTATTATACATTCCATTTCCGGAAATATATGTGCCTCCACGATTGAGGTCTGTAATTATTTTATCGCGTATTTCATCATATTTATCAGAGATAATGAAAAGTGTTTTTTCATAATTAATTCCCTGTAAAACAGTATCCATAACTTTTCCTGAAATAAAAATTACCATCCAGGAATAGAGGGGAATTTTCCAGTCTTTAAAAACAATTAACCCCAGAACAACAATAACAGAATCGATGTAAATCATTAATTGTCCTAAAGGCATGTGGGCGTATTTGGCAATAATCATCGAGATAATATCACTTCCTCCTGAAGTAGCCCGGGCTTTGTAAATAAAACCTAATCCAATACCAATTAAAACTCCTCCAAAAATTGCAGCCAGAAGTTCCTGTCCTACAAGATTTATCGTTCCACCAAGCAGTTTCGTTGGATCAGAACCACCTGCAATCAGCGTAAGAACATCCATGAATACAGAGATTAAAATCATGCTGGTGATAGTTTTAATACCGAAACGTGGTCCTAAAATTTTTAATCCTATTAACGTAAGCGGAATATTAAAAAGCAATCCAAAAAGACCAATCGGAAAACCTCCATCAGGAGAAAATAAGGGAGAAATCATCCCTAAAGTTAGATGATGAACCGCAATACCAATCCCGAAAACACCACCTGGAACAAAATTGTAGGGAGTAATGAAAAAAACAAACCCTATAGAAATAATAAATGCGCCTAAAACAATTAAGCTATATGCAATAAACCATCTCTTGGAGAATAGTTTTTCTTTGGTAACAAAAGCCATAGTGGATTGGTTAGTGTTTGATAATCAATATTCTGTATTGGTAGAATTTGAAACACAAATTTAAAATGCAAAAGTAATGAATTAAACGCGGATCTTCAAATTTATCAACTTTCTTAAAAAATTGTTAAAGTTGTATGAATCAGAAATTTTCTTATTTTTGCCATCCAAAGAAAAATCAACACATTTTTGCATGCAACATATTTAGTAATTGATTGGATATTAGGATATTGCGATTTATCGAGATATTTTTCTTCCTGACCAATGTAAGATAATGCGGGAAAAATGTGGGTTTTATCAACGAATTTATTATTTTAGCGGCTTGTAATCAATGAATCAACCAACCCGCCTACATATGAGAAACAAACTGGTTATCTTCCTGATCCTGTTCGTACTAGCAGGATTTCTGCCCCTAAGGGCACAGCAGGAAGCTCAGTTCACGCAGTACATGTTTAACAACATGTCTTTTAATCCCGGTTATGCAGGGATTAATGGACCTATTTGTTTAAACTTATTTGGCAGAACACAATGGATGGGTTTTGAAGATCCATCAGGTCAGTCTGTTACACCAAAAACAGCACTTTTTTCCTTAGATGCTCCCATTCGGTTTTTGCATGGCGGTCTTGGAGGTGTTGTTGTTATGGATAACATTGGCTTTGAAAAGAATATAGGCTTTAAACTTAATTATTCTTATCATGTGAATGTTGGAACCGGAACTTTAGGGATTGGAGCAGGAGTGAGTTTTTTAAATAAGAAGCTTGACTTTTCGAAGTTAGACCCCATAGATCCTATAGATCCGCTTTTAGTAGGTAAAAATATTGAAAGTGATTTTATCACCGATTTTAGCTTTGGGGCTTTTTATAAAGTTCCCCAGAAGTTTTATATTGGCTTATCGGCTTCTCAACTAGCAGAATCACAGGGTGATGTAAAGAAAACAGGTGTAAAATTGAAACGGACTTTTTGGTTAACGGGAGGTTATGAGTATGTGTTGCCTAACAATCCATCATTTGTTTTGTTACCATCTCTTTTGGTAAAAACCGATTTGGTTTCAGCTCAATATGATGTTTCGGCATTAATGGAATATCAAAATCAATTCTTTGGCGGGTTAAATTATCGTGTTCAGGATGCGATTTCATTAATAGCAGGTGTTAATCTCCTTCAGGCAAATAACGATAATGCAACAGGCCTGAAATTAGGAGTATCATATGATTTAACTACATCCAAACTTTCTGGAAAAAATAAGAGTAGTGGAACGTTTGAAGTATTTGCACGTTATTGCTTCAAAATTGTAATTCCGCCAACCTTTACCAAATATGGTAATACCAGAAAATTCAGATAAACCGTAACCTCAACGGGCATTTTAACGTAGAATAAGGAAAAGTAAGGAATAAACAGGCAGAGATGAATCACAAATCCAAAAACAATATGAAGCGAGTTCTTGGCTATCTGACCCTAATACTATTATTGGGCAGTTGTGGCAACACCGGGAATGGAGAACTCTTAGGCGTGGAAGATCGCCCCAGATTTTACCAACCCGATCCATACGGTACTCTTTTTATTCCTCTGGGTAGTTATACCATGGGAGCAGGAGATCAGGATGTGCCTTATGCAATGGTATATCAGTCGAAAACTGTTACAGTTCAATCTTTCTACATGGACGAAACTGAAATTACAAACAACGAATATCGCCAGTTTGTATATTGGGTTCGTGACTCTATTGCTCATACCAAACTGGGAGAAGCAGGAGTAGAAGGTTATATGATTGATCAGGATGAAAATGGTGAAGCAATTGATCCTCCTATGGTAGATTGGAAAACAGAAGTAGAATGGGACGGAGAAGATACAAAAGAAGCTCTTGAAGATATGTATCTGCCTGAACATGAACGCTTCTATCGTCGTAAAGAAATAGATACCCGTAAGTTAAATTACGTTTATCAATGGATTGATTTACATGCAGCAGCAGCGAAAGATTTCTCTCAACCCGGGAAATCTGAACTCGGCTCTTTCAATAACCGTCCGCAAGGGATGAAAGATCGTTCAGTTTATATTCGCAAAGAAGTAATCAATGTTTATCCGGATACTCTTTGCTGGATACATGACTTTACGTATTCATTTAACGATCCAATGACAAAATCATATTTCTGGCATCCAATCTATGACAACTATCCTGTTGTAGGTGTAAGCTGGAAACAGGCAACTGCATTCTGTATATGGAGAACAAACTTGATGAACAGCTATCTGGAAGAAGAGGAAACTCCGTATGTAAATGATTTCCGTTTACCAACTGAAGCAGAATGGGAATGGGCAGCACGCGGTGGTATGCAGTTAAGTCCGTATCCATGGGGTGGTCCATATATTCGTAATTCTAACGGTTGTTTCTTAGGAAATTACAAACCATTACGTGGAAATTATATAGATGATGGTGGCGCTCAAACTGTAGTTGTTGGTCACTATTCTCCAAATGACTTTGGATTGTATGATATGTCAGGAAACGTTGCTGAATGGTGCTCAGACGCGTTTGAAGAATCAGCATACAGTTTTACACATGATTTGAATCCTTCATATCAATACAATGCAAGTGAAAATGATCCTCCATTGATGAAACGTAAGGTATTACGTGGTGGTTCATGGAAAGATTTTGGATATTATATGCAGGTTAATGCACGCTCATACGAATATCAGGATACGGGAAAATCTTATGTAGGATTCCGTTGTGTTCAAACATACTTAGGACGTAAGAAAGGGGACAATCCAAGTACTGCTTCAAACGTATATAACTAACAGTGAATTTTCTAAACAACAATAAGTTTAATCATTAACACAAAAACAGCGATCTATTATGGGTTTAAACAACATTGTCAGAAGTAAGGGTTACAAACAATTCATGGCAAAACTTTACGGTTGGGGTGCTTCCGTTGTAATTATCGGAGCTTTGTTTAAAATTAACCACTATCCGGGTGCAAATCTTATGCTTATTTGCGGCTTGGGTACTGAAGCTATCATTTTCTTCTTTTCAGCGTTCGAGCCATTACACGTTGAATATGATTGGAGTCTGGTTTATCCTGAATTAGCAGGTATGGAAGAAGCTCCTAAAAAAGAAAAGAAAGCAATAGCTAAAGGTGCTACTCCAACTCAGCAGTTAGACAAAATGCTCGAAGATGCTAAAATTGGTCCTGAATTGATTGATAGCTTGGGTAAAGGTTTGAGAAATTTAAGTGATACAGCCTCTTCACTGGTGACAGTTACGGATGCAGCGAAAGCTTCAGAAGCTTATGCAAGTACACTTAAAAGCTCAGCCGAAAAATTAGCTTCTATGAATTCTATCTATGAACTTCAGTTACAAGCTGCGAATGTTCATATGGAAACAACTACAAAAGTTCAGAATAACATGGAACAATTTGTAGGTCAGTTACAAGAATCTTATGAAAATACTCTCAAATACAAAGAAGAAGTGGATGCTCTTGCTCGCAAAGTATCAGCTCTGAATAATATTTATGGTAATATGCTTTCTGCTATGAGCACAGGTAATTCAAAATAATTACCCGTTCAACAAAGTAATCATAACAGTAAATGAATCTAATAAATATTTAAAGGGTATAAGATATGGGAGCAACAAATTGCCCGGAGACCCCGAGGCAAAAAATGATAGGCATGATGTACCTTGTGTTGACGGCGCTCCTTGCCCTCAACGTTTCGGTAGAAATTATTAATGCCTTTGTAACAGTAAACGATGGAATGGAAGTAACAAATCAAAACTTCCAGAATAAGAATGACGCTACTTATTCCATGTTTTTAAAAGCATTTTCGGGTAATCCTGACAAGGTGAGACCTTTTTATGACAAAGCTTTACAAGCACAATCTTTATCAAAAAAGATGATTGACTATATTAACAATGTTAAATGGACAGTTATCTCTAAAAATGAAGATCTTACACTTGATGAAGCAAAAAAACTGAAAGTAAGTGAAATCAAGAAAAAAGATAATTACGACGTATCTACAACTTATTTTATTGGTCAGTCTCAGGATGGTAGTGGCGGAGAAGCTAAAAAACTTCGTCTTGCTATTGAGAAATATAAAGAAGATATGTTAAATCTTATTGATCCAAAATTACGTACCGTAATGAAGTTAGGTTTGGAAACCAAAGGTGACTATAGAGATGCCAGCGGACAAAAACAAAACTGGGAAATGCATAATTTCTACCATACAATTATTGTAGCAAATGTAACTATCTTGAATAAATTAATTACCGATGTATTAAATGCTGAATATGACGTTGTGAATCAACTCTATTCATCTGTTGATGCTGCTGACTTCAAATTTGATAAAATTGGGGCAAAGGTTATTGCTAAATCAAACTATGTATTAACCGGAGAAACATACGAAGCGGAAATCTTCGTTGCTGCTTACGATACAAAGTCGAAAATTGATGCAAGTATTAACGGGAGCACAGTTGTGGGTGATAGTGGGAAAATAACTTACAAAAGAGCAGCTGGTGCTGAAGGTTTGCAGAAATATAGCGGTGTTATTAATGTAAAAACGAATAATGGGATAGCTCAATATCCATTTGAACAGGAATACATCGTTGCAAGACCATCAGCAACCGTTTCTGCTGATAAAATGAATGTTTTCTACATTGGTGTTGATAACCCTGTAACAATTTCAGTTCCTGGTGTTGCAAATGATAAATTACGCCCAAGCATGACGGGTGGTACATTGGCTAAATCAGGAGCAGGAAAATATGTTGTACGCGTGACTCAACAAGGTGAAGCAAACGTTACAGTAAATGCTGACTTTAGTGGTAAAGTAAGAAACATGGGTGCTGTAAAGTTCCGTGTAAAACGTTTACCAGATCCGGAAGCCTCCATTAATGGTATTACGGAAGGGATGATTGATAAGAATATATTGATGGCTG
>Ga0209639_1001398_pt1 | contig 24297 bp, 16 predicted proteins | sample EPASupsiteHSE605_FD_187268 | JGI IMG/M metagenome (GOLD analysis project Ga0209639, IMG submission 187268) | Bioremediated contaminated groundwater from EPA Superfund site, New Mexico - Sample HSE6-05 (SPAdes) (version 2) | ecosystem: Environmental > Aquatic > Deep subsurface > Groundwater >...
CCCGCCAATAGATATACTGTTTTTTTTCGGGCGACCAGAATCCGCCCTCCTGTACAGGTTTATTAAAAGTATCTTTTAATCTTGCAGCAATTGCCGAGTAGTAGCTTTCTTTTTCTTTGTCGCCAAGAACAGCTTCACAGTCAGACCAGAGATTGAGAGCCTCATACATTAGTGCATTTACAAAAGCATTTTCAAAACTGGCCCATACCACATCCAGCCAATCGCTACACGTGTGTTCCCCTGTATTATTATTTAACATTTCGAAAATTCCATTGTTGTTGGAATCTCTTTTTATGAGCCAGTCCAGTATCTTTTCACAGTTCAATTTATGCGATTTCAGCCAATCAATATCGCCACTTAGGTCAAATTGTTCCGCCGTATTTATTACCTGCCCTGGTTGAGCGTCAATCGTATATCCCCACGGACAATCATAATATCCTGTTTTAAAGTTGTAATTACTATTTTTTGCTTCAGGTACATCATGCCAACGAGCCAACACTCTGCCATCCTTCTCGACCGCTAAATCTCTTTCATGATCGAGGGTACTGGAGAAATTTCTTGTATAGTTTTCGTCATTAACCGCCATCCCAATTTGTGCAAAAAAAGGTTCGTGAAGGCACTTCCAATTCGTGCTCCACCCATTTGCCCCAATTATATTCCGGTCGATTACTCCGTATCGACCCGTCGTGTTGAGAAGTTCACGGACAGTTGTTGCGTCAATACCCGCTAAATTTCCTCTATCGTATTCTTTATTGTAGTCAACATAACTTAACGTTAAAGAGATCTTAGCGGTTCCCCTCTTGACCTCAAAAGGAGCAAATACATCGGGCTTCTTACCTACAAATCGGCTCAAATTGTAGCGCTGATCAAGTTCCAAAGGCGTAAGATATTGTGTGAATTTAAACTCGTCATTCTCGCTGTGACTGAAAGAAAACGCAATATTTCCAGTATTGGAACTGGTCTCTACCCTAAAAGCGTCGCCGGAATCAGGTTCCCAAAATGTCACCCCGTCGGTATGTACACCGTAGGTATCATTTATATTTTTAAGATATTTACCCCAGACTACACCGCCGGTATTTAAAATGCCTCCTTTCCAAGTGGGAAGATTGGAGAAGTTCCAAATGGGCATGGACATGTTGTCAAGTTTGCCATTTTTCAAGTACTTACGACGAATATCCCAAACTATTTGTTTTTCGGTTACCTTAAATATCCATGTTTCGGTGACACTCATTTCTCCTTCTCCAAAAACAATATTTCTTATTTCGAGCTTATTTTTTTTCACGTTTACTCTTACGCGTGTATTGGAATCAATCGAAGTGTATACGTTGGATCCAGTTTTGATTGAGGTGTAAACGCCCTGTGGGGAAATTGTATTTTTACCTCTAATCTTCACCTGACTGATTTTACAACCCTTGTTATAATCTATTAGCAACTGTAAATTATTTGCATCGTCGGCAATTAGGATCGTTTTTGCCGCAAGATCTTGTTTTATAAATTTTGCGTTTGCAGAAATTGCAATGAACAGCATAAGAATAATTGATGTGATACGCATAATATTTTAACGAGTGTTCGATGTAAGAAAACTAAATGAATAATAGGGAAATAGTAAAAAAATTAGTAACTTTAAATTGCTGAAAATTAAAATATTCATTCATAATTTAATTAGAATTTCGGCCATAAAGTTACAGAATTAAGCGAAGCGGATCACGAATACATTTAAAAATAAAAAAAAATCCGTAAATTTATTTCAGAATTGACGAGTTTTCTAAAGAATGAGACATCTTATGATGGAATACTCGTTTCAAGATACAAAAATGGGAAGAGGAACTTGCACTTCGGAATATTAGTTAAAATGAAATATCGTCAATATACTGACTTTTTTTATGCAAAATTTGTCAATTGGTAAACAAAAGCTATCTTTTGAAAGATATTTTGACCATCGACGGGTTAAAAAATTCCAGTAAAATGAAAGAATTGCTGCGCCTGATAGCATTTCAACTCGGTTGTGAGGTGTCATACGATGAGATTGGCAAGCAACTCGGCATGAGTAAAAATACAGTTGAAAAATATCTCGACCTGCTTTCTAAGGTATTTGTCATTTATCGTCTCGGAGCCTAAGCGCGTAACTTGCGTAAAGAAGTAACAAAGGCCGGTAAGTGGTATTTTTATGACAATGGTATTCGTAATGCAATCATCGGTAATTTTAATCCTTTATCCATTCGACAGGATGTCGGTGCATTGTGGGAAAACTATCTGATTGGCGAGCGGATACCGAATTTTCCTGCTATCTTTAAAGAAACCTACCCAAATGCGACATTTACTATAGTAAATAAGAATAATTATTTGATTTATATATAAATAGAAGAAAAGACGGCAGACATACGGCGGTGCCAACTATGTAAAAAAAGGAAGAGTACATTTATAAACAAAAATAAGAGGTTGGTTGTTTATGATGACTATGGAACAATTAAAAAAGGAATCAGTGAAAATGAAGGTAGAGGTTTGGACAGACATCATGTGTCCTTATTGCTATATAGGCAAATTACATTACGAGAAAGCACTTAAACAATTTGAACATGCCGATGAAATAGAACTTGAATGGAAAGCATTCCAGCTTAACCCGGACCTGCCCGACAAAGGAAAAGGGTATCCTGTAAGAGAATATCTGACAAATTATGCCGGATATTCTGAAGAGAGTATTGACAACATGTTTGCCAACCTGAGAAAGATGGCCGACAATGCGGGCGTGCCGTTCAACCTGACCAAGTCTTTTGCTTCGAACACCCGTGATGCCCACCGGCTGATAAAGCTGGCCGCCACGAAGGGACTTGACTCTGTCGTGTTGGGAAAACTCGGCAAGGCTTATTTTGAGGAAGCCAAAGATTACAGCGACTGGGATCTCCTTGTGTCAATCGGCACGGCAGCCGGTCTGGAGGAAGAAGAAATTCGCCGGATGCTGGAAAGTGACGACTATCTGTACGAGATCAAACAGGACATGCAGGAAGCTGCCAACCTGGGCTTCGACACGGTACCCACTTTCCTGATGGACGAACGACAAGCCATTATTGGTTCAGAGCCGGTGGATCTGTTCGTGAAAGTGTTGAATAAGGCATACGATGCATTGAAGAATCGCACCGAAAAAGAAAAAGTACTGGAAGTAAGCAAGGGAAAATCATGCAACGCAGACGGTACCTGCGAGATTTAAAAAGGGATGATGTGTGGAGTCATACAGACTGACACGACAGCTGAAATTGGATAAATTGTCTACAGATGGAGTTTTTACAGATTAGAGTGCCGGGTAATGAATCCTGGAACAAAGTATGGGAACTCTACGAAGAGAGTTTTCCTCTGGCAGAACGACGGAAAACAGACGATCATTTGCGTGCTTGTGGCGATGATCGTTTTTTCCCGTTGTCCGCATGGGATGGCGGAGAATTAATCGGACTGATGTTCTTTTGGGAATGGGATTCTTATCGTTACCTGGAGCATCTGGCCGTAAACCCCGAATTGCGTGGACAGGGATATGGTTCCCAACTGTTGAGGCATCTGCGGGATTCTGCACATACAATCATCCTTGAAATTGATCCGCTCAGCAATGAACTGTCGGTACGCAGGTTGCAATTTTATGAATGTGCCGGCTACACCCTTACTCCCTATCGGTTTGTGCATCTACCTTATCGGCTCGATGCAAAAGCACAGGAACTGCTGATACTGAGTTATCCCCGGATGATCACCAAAGAACAACACAACGATTTCCTCCGCTTTGTGAATGAAGAAGTGATTCTATATTGCGAAGGCGAACAAATACCGCACAACAAATAACAGCATAGCGAATTACGTGAACGAAGTGAACAAATAACGCGCAGCGAATAACATGCGAAGCATGAATAACAGCGCAGCGAATAACATGCGAAGCATGAATAACAGCGAAGCGAATAACATGCGAAGCATGAATAACAGCGAAGCGAATAACATGCGAAGCATGAATAACAGCGCAGCAAATTACGTGAACGAAGTGAACGAAAATGCGAAACGAATTGTATCAGTGGCTCAAAACAGAATGCATCAACCGTAGCGTCTGATTGATAAATAATTTTTCTCTTTTTGACCGTGGACTGATGGGATAAACAATCACCGTGACATTCTCATCATCTTCCATTTTCAGGTACCCTCCCAGTCCCCAGGAAATCATTCTGGTATCTGTCCTGAATTTGAGCACATGATTTTTCCGGTCTGAGAAGGATATGATCCATTGACGGTCTATGCGTTGCAATATCTCATCGAAGGGTTGATTTGTACGTCCCTTGAACTGAAATTGTGCTTTTTGTTGTCCGGTAAAAGAAGGGGGATCCAGATTTTCGGATTCCATATAATCAAGGCGTTTGTAGAAAAAAGTAGTAATTACTGCGGGTGGTATTACCCCCACTATAAAAAATACCAATGCACTTTGCCAGGGATCCAATCGCATATTCCATAAAACATACACCACAACCTGCATTCCTATGAAAAAGGTCAGAAAAATGGAAACCCAGTAAAAAAACAATTTGATAGTAAATTTCATGTTATTCAAGTAATTAACTATTTTATTTTTTCATTCTTATCACATAGACCATCAAAAATCGCAATCATTTAGTCGACCTGTGGGAGAGTAAATTCTTCGGTGATGTTAATCCGGGTAAATCCCATCTCCCCCAAAAGGGTCGTTAAGACGAGCTTTGCCTGTTCCGTGGCATCCGTCAGGATACCCTGATTGATAGCATCACTGCTCATCACGTCTTTCTCTCTGATAAGCGCTTCATTGTAATCCGATATCTTTATGGGATTAAATGCGTTTTCGCTTTCGTTATAGACTTTGACCGATTTTTCATCGATCACCGTATCCAGGATCCTCGGTTTTGGAATGGAAACATGCAGAGTAGAGTCATTTTCTACATTTACCTTTATCCGGTCGAAATCTACACCCGCCTTGATATATCCGTTGTATTTCAACAGGAAATACTTATCGGTCAGCGGCACATTGATGTTCAGAAATTTCTTGTAGTCCTTGTAACCGATCACTCCGGTATAGTTGTGTTTCACCAGTGCCAGCTCACGGATATGAGAAATGCGGGTCAACACCGTAGTGTTGTCATATCCCTTTTCTTTTTCCACACCTTTTTTATTTACAAATAACAAAACAGCCAGGATTAACGTGGTCAGGAAGAAGAACAGTGTGGGCAACGTTATTTTCCTCATACAATTTTTTAATTTTCCATCATTACAAAAATAGTCATAATGTCGATAGAAAAAAGAATTTATCATTTTTTTCTTTTAAAACGGACAAAACGTACGATTCATTTTTTTCGTTAAAATTAATTGCCTCGCGTAAAGTTTTGTATATATTTGTCAGGCAATATATCCTGTATGAACCAATTTTCCGACATACAATACTTCAATACCTTGTTTAATGAATACTACCGACGATATATTCATTTTGCATTGGGTTACGTGAGGGAGGTGGAAACTGCTGAGGATTTTGTCTCGGAGGCATTCACCGCGTATTGGGAAAACAGGGAAAATTTGTTACCTAATACCAATCCGCCGGCGTATGTGCTTACAATTGTCAGGAACAAGTGTCTGAACTACCTGAAGCATCAGCAAATCCATCAACGGGTTGCTGATGAGTTAAGAGATCACACCGAATGGTTGCTTCAAATTCGAATTGCCACATTGGAAGCCTGTGATCCCGATCATCTTTTCTCGGAGGAGATTCAAGAAATCATTGACAACACTTTAAAAAAATTACCCCTGAAAACACGGCAAATATTTTCTTTAAGCAGAGAACAGGGCTTGACCTACAAAGAGATCGCCGAAGAGACACATCTAAATCAAAAAACCATAGAATTTCACGTATCTAAGGCGCTCAGTCTCCTGCGTCTTTCTTTAAAAGATTTCATGACAATCGGTATATTTTTCTTATTTTAATAAAAATCACTTTTATTTTAGGGTATTCTTCCTTTGGATTGTTTTAATAATAGAAAGGGAAACTATTACTGTATGGATAAGAAATTAATATATCGTTTTTTTGAAGGGAAAACATCTTATCAGGAAGAAAAGCAAATCAGGCAATGGATTGAATCATCCGACGACCACTACGCACTTTTTCTTCAGGAGCGTAAGATGTATGATGCCTTGCTGCTCACTGATACAGATAGCCTGAAAAGAGAGAAAAACATAATATTGTCTTATCGTGTCGCAGGCATTGTAGCAGCTATCCTTCTGATATTGATAGTGGGCGGAGTTTACTTGTACGGTTTCAAGGATGAAGGCGAACACTACAACACTATTCATGTTCCGCCAGGTCAGCGAATCAATCTTATTCTTTCAGATAATACAAATCTCTGGTTGAATGCCAACACCACTTTTCGCTATCCCACAAAATTTTCAAAGAAAACCCGGACGGTTTATTTAGATGGAGAAGCTTATTTTGAGGTAAGCAAGAATGAAAAAAAACCGTTTATAGTAAAGACCGCTCAGGGAGACATACATGTAACAGGCACATTATTCAATGTGGAAGCATACTCGAAGCATCACAGTTTTGAAACTAGCCTTTTTGAGGGAGGAGTGGATATATACAAAGATGATACCATGCTTGCCACATTGTATCCCAATCAGAATGGTACTCTTGAGAACGGACAATTGTTAATCACCGAAATAACTGACTCCGATAAATATCTGTGGAGAAAAGGTTTAATCGCATTCAACCATAAGGATTTAGAAGATATACTACTTAAGTTGGAAAAATATTTTGATGTGGAGATTCAGGTTCATACTGCCAATTTACCTCAACACACTTACACAGGAAAATTTCGTCAATCAGACGGAGTGGATTATGCACTCCGTGTACTTCAGAAAAGCATCCGGTTTACGTATGAAAGAGATGATGAAACGGGTACGATATATATAAACTAACTAATATTAAAAAGCCTATGGAATAAGTCTATTTATAACTAAAAATCGGTAGACGCTGCAACGCCTACCGACCAAATGTTTTCGTTAACACAAACTAAAATTATTTACGTATCAACTTAAAACATTACAAATGTATGAAGAAAAACAATCCAACGGGTAATCATTCAACCGAAAAGATACCCATTAAACATTTTTTTTTGATTATGCGAACAACCTTTATTCTATTGTTTATCTGTGTCTTTTTCGCTATGGCTGAAACAAGCTATACCCAAAATGCTAGGGTAACGATCAATAAACGCAATGTGACCCTAAAAGAAGTATTAAACGACATAGAAAAACAAACTGATTATCTGTTCATTTACAGCAATGAAGTAAATACAACTGAAAAGGTATCTATAAGGGCAAAACAGGAAGTGGTTTCTGAAGTATTAAATTCAATTTTTGAAGAAAGAAAATTGAGTTACTCTATGGAGGGAAATCATATACTTTTATCTGTAAATGAAAATGATAATATAGATTCTGAAACGCTTTCACCAAATATAATCCAGCAACAAAAAAAACATATTACCGGAAGAGTTGTAGATCAAAATGGAGAAGCAATTATTGGTGCGAATATAATTGAAGATGGTACTACAAATGGGACTATTACTGATAATGAAGGGAAATTTTCATTTGAAGTCAATAATAATGCAATTGTTAGAATTAGCTACATAGGGTACATAGAAAAAGATATAAATACTTTAAATCAACAAGCTTTTAATATTACCCTTATTGAAGATACCCAGTCATTAGATGAATTAGTAGTTATTGGTTACGGAGCTGTTAGAAAAAAAGATTTGACAGGAGCAGTATCGCAAGTAAGAACAGAACAATTTGGAACTCAACAAAGTACAAATGTGCTTGACTACCTTAATGGTACCGTGGCAGGTTTCAATTCAAATATAGGAACATCAGCTTCAGGTTCGAATTCTATGGAAATTAGAGGTCCCGCTTCTATTTCAGCTAGTAATGCCCCCTTAATTGTATTAGATGGCGTAATTTATAACGGAAATATTAATGGTATCAACCCAAGAGATATTGAAACGATAGATATTTTAAAAGATGCAAGTTCTGCAGCGGTATACGGTTCTCGGTCAGCAGCTGGTGTTGTAATCATAAATACCAAAAGAGGTAAAGGAAATAAATTGAATATTAATTTCTCCGCACAATTAGGTTTGACTGATTATACAAATAGAATTCTGCCGAATGACTTAGATAGTTATCTACAACGTAGATTAGACTTCCAGGAAAGATCAAATCCATCCCAACCAGTGGGTTATTATAGAAACCCGGATAATTTACCAGAAGGCATAGATTTAGAAACTTGGCAGAATTATGATGCATCCTATTCAGCAAATCCTACAGAAACCTGGATGAATAGATTATCTCTACGTGATATTGAACAGGAAAATTATTTGAATGGTAAAACTTATAATTGGTTTGATGCGGTTACAAGCCCTGGGCTACGCCAGAATTATGACTTAAACATTTCAGATGGTACCGGCAAAACGAAGTATTTCTGGTCATTGTCTTATACAGATAATAAAGGATACTTACTTGGAGATGAATATAAAACAATTAGAACTCGAATAAACGCAGATACTAAAATATCTGATTTCTTAACTGTTGGGATAAATGCTCATTTTGCTAACAGGGATAATAGTGCTGTACCAGTAAGTCTCTGGAATACTACAGTTCAAAGCCCATTAGGAACCCCTTATGATGAAAATGGGGAATTAAAATGGTATCCACATGATGACTCAGGAATGGAAGTTAATCCTTTTCTAAATCATTATAACAGAGATAAATTTAATATTTTCAATGATTTTTTCGCAACACTTTATACGGATATTAAATTGCCGCTCGGATTTAGTTTTAAAACGTCATTTGTGAATAGACTTCAATGGGAAAAAGACTATTATTATATTCCAACATCTATACCCCAAGGTGATAGAGTGGGAGGAATGGGAGAAAGACGAGATTTCTCATTATATGAATGGCAATTGGATAATATTTTATCATGGAAAAAAACACTCGGAATTCATGATTTTTTTGCAACTTTTCTGTATAATGCAGAAAAAAGGCAGTCGTGGGAAGGAGTAGCATCTAATCAAGACTTCTCTATAAGTGAAGCTTTAAGTTATCATCAACTAAACGCTGGTAGTTCACCCACGATTAATAATAATGACACTTATTCTACTGGAACAGCAATGATGGCGCGCTTGAACTATACATTAATGAATAAGTATTTGATTACCCTTTCGATTCGACGAGATGGTTATTCAGCTTTCGGAATAAGTAATCCATACGCTATTTTCCCTTCTGGGGCGTTTGCGTGGAATATCTCAGAAGAGCCATTCTTTAAAGTAAATTGGATAGATCGTTTAAAGATTAGAACATCTTATGGAATAAACGGAAATAGAGATATCGGTATATATTCTGCACTTTCTCGTTTGGGTAGTACTAAATATTTAAGTAATGGTTCTTATGTTTCTGGTGTATTTAGTAGTACGATGGCAAATAACGATCTAAAATGGGAAAAGACCAAAGCACTTAACTTCGGAATCGATTTTTCTATTCTTAATAACCGTATAAATGGCGTGATAGACTACTATGATATGATAACTAACGATTTACTCCTTACCCGTAGTTTGCCAACTATTATAGGTTATAACTCGATTATGTCCAATATGGGAGAATTACAAAATAAGGGCCTCGAATTTACATTAAATAGCCTCAATGTAAAAAATGAAGACTATACTTGGAGGTCTACTTTCACTTTCTCTCTAAATAGAAATAAAATTATCCACTTATATGGGGATAAGGAGAAGATTATGGACGAAGAAGGAAATATTATAGGAGTAAAGGAGGCCGATGATATAACAAATGAATGGTTTATTGGTCAGGCACTAGATAGAATTTGGGATTATAAGTTTTTGGGTATTTATCAATTAGGTGAAGAAGAAAAAGCATTGCCATTTGGAAAGGCTCCTGGTGATGCAAAATTATTAGATGTAGATAATAATGGCGTATCAACCCAAGAAGACAAAGTATTTCAAGGATATACAAAACCCAGATATAGATTTGGTTTAAGAAATGAGTTTTCTTTTCTTAAGAACTTCCAGTTTTCTTTCTTTTTACGAGCGGATCTTGGACATTTCTCTAAAAATGGACTTCTTATGCATACAAGCCAAGTTGATGATCGTCGAAATACTTATTCAATTCCTTATTGGACTCCTGAAAATCCGACAAACAAGACAACTCGTTTGAATACTGTAAATACACCATCTTTCACAATTTATGAAACACAAAGTTTTCTCCGTTTACAAGATATTTCATTATCATATAATCTGCCGGAAAATCTATTAGAACAGTTTGACATAAATGCATGTAGTGTTTATTTGAGTTCCCGAAACTTATTAACATTTACAAAATGGTCAGGTTGGGACCCTGAATCAGGGAACACCCCTATGCCTAGGATTTTCACTATTGGAGTTGATCTAACATTATAAACTTTAAGTAAAATGAAAAAAACGATTAAATACGCCTTATTTACAATTTTATTCTTCACTGCATTATCTTGTGGAGATGAATTCCTTAATATAAAACCACTTTCAATATATACACCGGAATCAATTTATACAAATGAATCAGGATTCGAAGCAGTCTTAGTGTCATTAAGAAAAAATCTTCGTGTTGATTTTTATTCTGATGCGGGGGGTATAGCTTCCGAGTTAATTTCTTCAGATATAGCTATTTCTGCTAATAAAGCACAAGACGCAATTCATAATTTTGATACACAAGTTTTGCCTACCGGTACTGGAGGTAGTTATGATTTTCATGAAATTTGGACCAGAGGGTATAATCAAATTCGAAATGCAAATGTAATTTTATCCAGAATAGAACAAGGTACTTTTGAATCTGAAGATTCCAAAAATGCAATTATTGCTGAAGCATACTTTCACCGTTCTTATTGGTACTATAGAATGATACATCTGTTTGGAGATATTCCATTCCTAAACATTGAGTATACTGCTCCTAAAATAGATTTTTATACACATTCAAGAAAAACAATTTTGGCTAAGATTGTTGAAGATATGAGTTTTGCTGTAAAATGGCTTCCAGAAACAGCGGTTCCAGGTGCAGTCACTCAAGGAGCCGGTTATCATTTATATACTAAAATACTTCTTGCCGATAGCCAATTTGAGAAAGCAGTAGAAGCTGCGACAGCAGTGATTAATAATGGTAAATATTCATTGATGTCTGATCGTTTTGGGACAGTCGCTTCAGATCCAAAATATAATGTCATTTGGGATTTACACCAGAAGGAGAATAAAAGTTCTTCAGATAACAAGGAAGGTATTTTAGTTGTACAAGAACAATATGGGTTTCCTGATGCTGAAGTACCTGGTGGTACACAAAGTATGAGAAAATATATTCCTGCATGGTGGAATAATTATATTAAAGATCCTAATGGAAAAAGGGGGACAATTGACAAATTTGGTGAAGAATTTTTTGTAAGTGTTGGAAGAGGTGTGGGATATGTTAGACCCACGAGTTATCATAATTATGAAATTTGGACCGATGACACTGATTTGCGTCATGACACGAAAGTTAATTGGTTTTCAACTGATAAATTCATATATAACAATAAAGCTTCGAAATATTATGGACAACAAGTTGATATCAAGTACACAAATCCGATTGATACAATTCACTGCTGGTACCCTTTTCCTTATTATAAAGTTTATATAGAAGATGAGGAAAGACCTTTTTCTCCTTGGGGAGGACATTCGGATTGGTATCTTTTTAGAATTTCGGAAACTTATTTACTCAGGGCTGAAGCGTATATTTGGCTAAATCAACCAACTAAAGCTGCAGAAGACATAAATAAAGTGAGGAGCAGAGCAAAAGCATCTCTAGTTTCATCGTCAGATATGACAATAGAATTTATACTTGATGAAAGAGCCAGAGAACTTTTTGCTGAAGAGTTTCGTAAAACGGAGCTAACTCGTATAGCTTATATTATGGCTGACAATAATCTTAACGGGTATTCTATCAATGATTTTTCGGAAAAAAACTACTGGTATGATCGGGTGATGGATAAAAATGAATTTTACCAAGCAGGAAATATTATTTGGGGATCAAACGTTTATAAAATAAGTCCATTTCATGTACTATGGCCGATTCCTGCAACTGCAATAGACAGTAATACAGGAGGTGTTATTAACCAAAATAAAGGTTATATTGGATTTGAAAATAACCAGGCTCCTCTTACAGTAATTGATGATCAACAGTAATTATATATTAATTATCTTAGTTCCTTATTATTTGAGTGGGAACTAAGATAATTTTTTTATTTTATTAGTATATGAAAACAAAATATTCAATAATAGCATCTGTTAGTTTGTTTTTATTGCCAGGTTGTAAGAGTTTACCAGATAATGACAATAATGAGCAAAAGAAGGCTACAAATACTAAACCAAATGTATTGTTTATTTGTGTTGATGACCTAAGACGTGACCTGGGTTGTTATGGATCTAAAGTAATATCACCCAATATAGATAAATTGGCAGAACAAGGTTCTTTGTTCTTTAATCATTATACTCAAGTTCCAACTAGTGGTGCCTCACGAGCAAGTATGTTGACAGGGGTATTTCCAAATCGGGAGGCAGATCTTTCTAACGAAGCATGCCGTACACGACTTTCAGGAAAGCCTGAATTAGATACACCTGAAACAATGTTTCATCAACTAAAACGAAATGGATATTATACTGTCGGTATTGGTAAAATCAGTCATTATGCAGATGGTTTATTATATGGTTATAATGATCCCGTTAAATCTGAACTTGAATTACCCCATAGTTGGAATGAAATGCTCTTTAATGCCGGTAAATGGGGTACTGGCTGGAATGCATTTTTTGGTTATGCCGATGGAACAAACAGACAAAGCAGAAACAAACAGGTGAAACCATACGAATGTGCAGATGTTTCAGATGAAGGCTATCCTGATGGATTAACAGCAAACCTGGCGGTAAAAAAACTAAATGAGTTGGCAAGTAAAAATAAACCTTTTTGTTTAGCTGTTGGATTTTTTAAACCTCATTTACCATTTACAGCACCAAAAAAATATTGGGATATGTATAAAGAGGAAGAAATCCCACTATCACCAGTACCTTTTATACCTGAAAATTCTGATCCTATTATCTTACATGAAAGTGCAGAATTTAATGGATATTTATTAGGCGAAGAGAGAGCATCTCTAAATAACCCGGTATCTGATGAATATGCACGTAAACTTCGACACGCTTATTATGCTTGTATAAGTTATGTAGATGCCCAAATAGGGAAAGTTTTGGATGCTCTGGAAAAGTCTGGAAAAGCTGATAACACAATCATCATTTTGTGGGGAGACCATGGTTGGCATTTGGGGGATCAATTGGTATGGGGAAAACACACATTACTTGAAACTTCTCTTAGTAGTGCATTTATCATTTCAGCGCCAAATAAAAAAAAGGGAATTAGAAACCATCGCATAGTGAGCTCCATAGACATTTATCCTACTTTAATGGAATTATGTGGTGTCGAGATCCCCGAAGGACTTGATGGTAAAAGTTTAGTATCGCTCTTGAATTCACCACAAGACCTAAATTGGAATGATGTCGCATATAGCTATTTTAGAAAAGGAATAAGTATGCGTACTCCGAGATATCGTATGGGGAGATATTTTATAAATAGCAAGATTATTACTGAGTTGTATATGTATGAACATCAACTTTTTGAAAGAAAAAATATTGCTTCTGAAGAACAAGATATCGTAAATGGACTTTTACCATTATGGGAAAAAGGAAACACTTTTAATTATTAGCATTAAATTAATTTAGATATGATGGATATTATTTAGGTGAATTAGTTCTGCAGGAGTTCAGCGGACGAAAGCCCATTATCAAGAATCGTATTGAACAGGAGATTGAGGATCTGATGAACAATGCAACTCTGAACGACCGTTTCCGGGAAAACACTATTGATCGCATCGGAGAAACCGGTTAGATTATCCACACTGGCTATTAAAATATCCCGTACCCCCCGGGTTTGTAAATCGGTCAGGACTGAAAGCCAGAAATTGGCACCTTCACTCCTGGAAATATACATTCCCAACAGATCCTTATGCCCGTTGCGGTCAACTCCGAGTACATTGTAAATGGCGCGGGTAACCGGCCGGTTTTTATCATCCATGACCTTGTAGTGGATGGCATCCATCCATACAATTGGATAAACTGAATCAAGGGGGCGGGTACGCCAGGATTGAAGTTCAAGCAGTACCCTGTCGGTAATGGCACTGATGGTATCGGCAGAAACCCGATTACCCAGGTTCTCCTCCATCCAGTCGCTGATCTCCCGCGTACTGTTGCCTAACGCGTATAAGCCAATGATACGGTCAGCTACACCTTCGGCCAATATACGTTCCCGCTTTTTGATAAACTCCGGTTCAAACAGGGAATCCCTGTCTCGTGGCGTGTGAACTGTAACCTCACCCGGGGAAGTCTGAACCTGCTTGCGATTATAGCCATTACGACGATTACCAGTTAAACGTTCCTCTTTATCCACGTGAACATCCATCTCACCCTCCAATACTGCATTCAGAAGGTTCTCCAGTAACGGGGCAAATGCTCCGTCTTTTCCTAAATGAGGCTTGCCGGCTTTTAACTGCTCCAGCGCCTTGGCTTGAAACGACTTGTAATCAAAATCTTCCATAATGTAAACTGTTGTGTAAAAGTAATAAAAAAATGATTCTATTCTTTGACACAGTTTAGTTTACAGTCTCAAATTTTTAAAGTGGACTCAACGATTATATTTTTAACGGGAAGCATTTCTGGAATTATGTGCGTTATCGTTACTGAATCATGATTCTCTTTTCATTTTTAGCGAAGTAGCTAGGACATGAATTGATTGAATTCTTTCGGAAATTCCTTCCCGATCATTAATTCATACTCATTTATAAATCTATCAAATACAGATCTGGCCGAACCTGATCGGCCAGATTTAATTAAAGCCTGACACTTTATCCTGATTGCAAATTCATTTAACATATCTAACATGAGTATTGCATCGGCTAGTAAAATTGTGAGTTGGGGATTGGTTGAAACCTCTTTATTGTCATATATTTTTGTGAAAGTGTCAAGAATTAAGTCGGTGTAATCAGCTTTATGAATATCGAAATATTCATCCTGCATGTCGGGGAGTAATGAGCCACGTGATATTTTTTTCAATATTTCGAGAAAACTTTCTTCTTTGAACGGAGTCATTGTTTTTAATAAATCAATAACTTCTACATAATCACAATAGATATCTTCCTCGTATTCAATTCTCCAATTCGAATTATAGACTAAATCAAGTTTTCCAATTTTTTCTATAAGTAGACGTATTTTCCGAATATTGACACTCCGATTGTTGCGCGCACTTTTTTCTGACTTGTCAGACCAAAATAACTCTTTTAATCGTGAATTCGATATCCCATTTTCCGAATGTTTACTTTCAAGAATAATGAGTGCCAATATCCGCTTCATTATCGGGGTAAATTCTTTTGTAATATCATTGCCTTCTTTATCTATAGCATTAAATCCTCCGAGCAGATAAATCCCTGTTGAGAGTTTACATTCTTCTCCGTCTATAATAGAAGTTGCTATTTCAGATGAGAGACAATCAGAATTCTGTCGACGTTTAAGAATCCTCCAAAAGAATAAAAGTGATGCAAGCAGTATAATAATCACTGCGACGATGACATATGAGAACCATTTTTTAGGCTCTTTTTGTATGGCATCTTCCCGGTTTATTACAGGGTAGGATATAGAGTATAGATTGAATTCGTATTTGTTATTTTCGTTTTTATATACAGTGGCAGCATATAACTCGGAATGATCTTTAGAAAAATATAGGTTAGCTTGTGAATCAGTATCTTTAAAGTAATATGGTAATGTATCCGCCAAAAGTTTTAATTCATATTTTGCAAGATTGATTTTTCCTAACTGAAGTGAATTTGAATATTTGACAGGGTTATACATAAGTCCCAAAGCGTTCAGGCTGTCATTAATAATAATATTACCTGCAGCAATTATTGATTTATTAGACGTTTCTTCGGACCATACTTTTGATATTGAGAAATCTCTTAGATCAATTTTGAAAAGATCATTAAAAATGTAGCTCCCATGGGTTTGCTCTCCGGACTTGTTTCCAACGCCTCCATATATATATAGAATTGAATCCTGAAAACCAAGGGAACTTAGATAACGAGGTTCAATTTTTGTTGATAAATCATTTTTTTTAAGATTTTTATTTGCAAATGAATATAAATCCATACTTGCATTATACTTATGATACCCGTAACCAAAAATGCGTAGAAAGGTTGAATCAGCAGGAAGTATGATTTTACTGTGCTGCATCCATTGCGTCGGTCTTTCTTCATTTATAATTTCGCGATCCCATGAGGATTTTTCAAAATTGAAGTAGGAGATATATGAAGATGTTTTCTGAAAATTATAACAAAATAGCTTGGCTGAATATGGATCCCAACAGAAATTTTGTACAAATTTTGTAGGGTCTATGCTATCGGGATAATTATAAGTTAAAGAGGTGTTCTTTGGAATATTAAAAGCAATTGCAGATTTTTCTGTAATTAGATACATTGTTTGATTGCCATCGAAAACAGGATATATCGTTGAAAAGTTCGTCAAACTCTTTCTTAACTTCCAACTGGCGTGACTGTCAATTAACCATTCAGGATTACTGACTTTGGCTTCCTTATGATTTAATTCATCAAATACGATGTCATCTTTTGTGTGTTTTCCAAGAGACCAATGATATTTTGGTTTTGAAGGTGTCAGAGATATCACCACATCCTTTAATATAAATGGAGGAGTATCATAACTTGTATATTTTATATGTTGGCTTACTCCAAAAAAAATATCTGCCTTGTTACTTTTGTCCAGCGGGTAATCTAATTCTGTGTAAACCGTGTCGATGTGAAGTTTTAGCTTGTTTTCTTTTTTACATAATTCAATTTTCACATGTTTGAATTCATTTGTGATGTCTTTTGTAACCTCTCCTTCTTTGTTGTAAATTAAATCACCGGAGGATAAAAAATAAGACAAATTCTGATTATCCGGTTTATGGATCAAGAGATCGATATTTGTAGACTCATTGAGAATAATTCTGAATATATAACCGAAACATTGACGATTTCTTTTAAGCTTGAAATCGAATTCCAGTGAAAAGTACTCCGTAAACTTTATTTTTGATTCCGAGGTCAGATGGAGAGACGTGCGATTTTCCTGTTTGGTTTCATGAGATGCAAACACTAATCCTCTACTCGGTTCAACGGAATATAGCTGAGAGTACACAAAACAAAACAGATATAAAAACAGCAACCTTCTCATTTTTATATTTAAGCAATTCTTATAATTTTATTTGTTGGCATATCATTTGCTATCTTAATTTTTCACTAAATAAAATGTACAACATGCTAGGGTACATATTAGAAACAGGCAATTGGTTGGTATATCAGAAATTCAACCCAAAAGTACGCTTTTTAAATTTAATTTCCAAGTACGGTTGACTCTATAGAGTGGTATAAATAAATTCCTCACCTCTCTGGGACTTATTATATACATAAATAACTGGTTCCTTGGAATCGCCAAGCCCGGTAATTCCAAGGAACTAAATAAGGAAAGTTAAAGTGTATTGAGAGCCCTTTTTTGAGTTATAATTTCCAACCCTCTCTGTATTCGTAATGCAGAAACTGATCGGCCTCCGGCATATTTGGGAAAGAGAATTTTTCAGCATCAAAATGCAAGTTCTCAAAACTCATTTTTTCCCTTAATTCGGGCCTCAGTGCTATATTACCCAACAGTACGGTTTCTGTCAATGGCCCTGCCCAATCGAAGTTGGATCCTGCCGGTTCACCCCCCTTGCATGCAAGAATCCACTCCTGCCGATGTCCCGGAGAAGATTTTATATAGGGTTCAGGTATCTTGTAAGAGTCGTTGAGTGATTGTGGAAGTATACGATTGCCCAATATTTTCCCTTTACTGCCTATATAAAGTATCCCACCTGCACCCATCTGGATGCCAGGATCTATTTCGCTTAAACGGGCCGGACGCAGTCCTCCGTCGTACCATGTAAGACGCAAGGGAGGCATGTTTTCGCGGGCAGGAAAATCATACGTGACCATAGATCCCAATGGATAAGATTCACCATTCACCAATGTGGATGTAGCCTGAATACTGGTAGGATATTTCAGTTTGAGGATTCTGAAGACCGAGTCAAAAGAATGGCAACCGATATCTCCAAGTGCCCCCGTACCATAATCTAACCAACCCCTCCATTTAAAAGGGTGATAAGAAGGATGATAAGGACGCAATGGCGCAGGGCCGGTAAACAAATCCCAGTCGAGGCTATCCGGCACGGGCGGCATATCTTCGGGACGTTTTACTCCTTGTGGCCAATAGGTGTCTGCCAGGCCTCTGTTTGGACGGTCGGTCCACACGTGAACCTCATGAATCGTACCAATCACCCCGTCGTGCATCATTTCCTGCAATCTTCGTGGACCATCGCCTGCCTGCCCCTGATTACCCATCTGGGTGGACACTTTATATTTGCGTGCAGCTTCAGTCAACATTCTCGCCTCATACACTGTGTGAGTCAAAGGCTTTTCGGTATACACATGTTTGCCTCTTCTGATAGCTTCCATGCTGATAATGGCATGGGTGTGATCGGGAGTTGCCACGATGACAGCATCGATATCCTTTTGGTTATCCAACATTACGCGATAATCCTTGTATCTCTTTGCTTTGGGATACGTGTCAAAGACTTTTTTTACATTATCGCTCCAGTCAACGTCGCAAAGTGCAACAATATTTTCCGTTGTGCCGATATCATTCAAATCATTCCGTCCCATTCCTCCGATTCCAATACCGGCCACATTTAATGTGTCACTGGGAGCCTGATGACCCAGTCCGGAAACAGCATGAGCAGGGACAATTGTTAGCCCTCCCATGGCTAAAGCTGAGGTCCCAATAAAGTCTCTCCTGCTGATTTTATTTGAATTTTGTGTTTTCATACGATTAATTCATTTTTTTCATTATGGTGTATGGAACTCGCAATAATCATGATCTCGTATGATAATAATTATCATGCTCGTTTCATAAAATAATTTTTCAGATTATAATTTTTCAGATTATAATTTAATTTTCAATCGGTGTCAACACGATGTTCCTGTAGGAGATAGCTGTGTGATCACCTTGAAGATAAATTGGCCCCGGAGCAGAAATGTCTGACTGTATGGCTCCACCCGTAGGCCCGTCAACCGGTTGATTGTCGATAATGGTTTTTCCATTAAGTATGACGGTCACATGACGCTTATAAAGTATAATTTCAAGTTCTTGCCATTCTCCTGCTGGTTTTTCAGCTTTCACCGAAGGTGCGGTTCTTGTATAAATGGCTCCAAGACTGCCTCCTGAATTTAACGGGCGATCATATGAATCAGCAACCTGCACTTCATACATTCCGCGAAGATAAATACCACTGTTGCTTTTGGGCGGAGTGCTTACTTCGAGCTTCAATTTAAAATCCTTGAATTCTTGTTCTGTTCGAAGGTTCCCATATCTGATGTGAGCCTGTCCCTCAATTTGAGCCGGATCATTTGTAAGAACACCATTTGTCACCGACCAGCCACTTTTAAGATTATCCTCAACCAGACGCCATCCAGTGAGGTTATTATCACGGAGGAGCGTAATGGGTTTACCAAGTTTTATGCCAGTCAAGTCGGGAGCAGGTCCCATTTTTGGAAGCTTCCTGCCGGAGATAAATACAGAATCAAGTCCTGTCCCATCTACTTTGGGACTTAAATAGTAACCCGAAATCTTATCTCCTTCGCTTTTCAGCTCAAGCCAGGTGGGGTAACTCCTCGTTAATAAAGGTTGCCCCGCTGCGTCTTTTGTTAAAACAGCATTTCGTGGATTTCTTCCCACATATAGTTTGTCTCCGGCAACGTAAACATAAGGTAACCCATAATTTACGCTTCCGGCGACCCACATTATATCACCATCCAAATAGCCCTCCTCCTGCCTGACCTGAAGCCAGCCTACTTTGCCATCGCCTAAATCAAAAGACCATTGGCCCAAATATGGAGAAACATCATTTTGAGATAATTCTGTAGATGAATTCTTTTTTTGCTCATTGGAGAACAACGAAAAACATCCCAGGACAATTATTACAATTAAACTTAGAACTGTTGATAATTTCATGATAAAAAGTTTTTGATATTTGAATTCAGTTACAACTGAAACAAAGGTAATTAAAAATGAAACAATTATACTAAAAAAATGTTTTTTTATAAATTCTTTGATGTACAACCAGTATATGACAAGGGTTTAATTAATTTTTGAGCTCATTCAATACTTATTGTTCAATAAGTATTGAATGAGCTCAAAATAGTAAAAAGTATGATCATTTTATTACCTGCGCTTTCCTCTATTTTCTTTCATGTATTTATTTCGGGAATCATTATATTCGCAGAGTTTTTCAAATACATCAGTTGCGTTGGATTCATACTGTTTCATCCACGTCAATAATTCTTTCCTGTAGTTTGCAATGGTATCAAAGTAAGCAGGATCATTCACAAGATTATTCAAAGCATTTGGATCATTTTCCAAATCATAAAACTCTTCCGGTACACGATACCAAAGTAAATCCACTCTCTTCTGTATATCAAAATCAGTCTTTCCTTCAGTCACCATTCCTTTAAATGCAATACCGCCCTGGGAGTCATTTTTGAATTGATATTTTCCGTCGGACCAGACATTATAAATGTATCCGTATTTATTATCCTGCACAGCAAACATGGGATAACGGTTTTTCCCCGATGTTTCATAAAATTGAGTAAATACTCTGGTCCTGTTGTCCTGACGTTCGCCTTTCATGAGAGGTAAGAAAGATTTGCCATCTACATTGTTGGGTATATCAATTCCACAAATGTCTAAAACGGTGGGCATAAAATCTATTCCTGATATAAATTCTTCTGAATTGCGCGTACCAGGTTTTACAACGCCCGGCAGGGAAACAATCAATGGTGTACGGGTAGAATTTAAATATACATTTGTCTTGGCAAAAGGAGAAGAAATGCCATTGTCAGATAGAAATACAATCAAGGTGTTATCCAGTATCCCTTCTTCTTTTAAGACCTTTAATACAGCTCCTATGGTATCATCCAGCCGTCGTACCGAACTGAAATATTGTGCCAGTTCTGTTCTGACTGCCGGGATATCGGGAAGAAAACCGGGAACTTCGATCTCCTTCGTAGAATAAACACGTGAGGGTGAGGGATAAACGGCCCCATCCTTCTTCATCTTTAAGTCTGCTTCAGATCCATGAAACGGTCGATGCGGATCATGCGAATTCAACATAAAATAAAAAGGCTTTTTATTCTTTTTCGCATTCACAACAAATTCTCTGAACACTTCATAATATCGTTGGGGATTTCTTCCCATACCCAAATCAGGCTGATCGACAGCCACATCCCATTTAAATTCTTTTATTGGCGTGCTGTGAGAAACTTTACCTGCAATACCCACAAGATAACCATTGTCCTGAAGTACCGACATGACGGTAGGTATATTTTTTTCAGTATGGTAAAATCCTTCCACGCCATTCCGGTGTGCATACATGCCGGTAGCCAATACTGCACGGGATGGCTGGGAAACCGCACAATTGACATGCGAATTTTTGAAAATCATTCCCTGTGCGGCAAGTTTATCAAGGTTAGGAGTAATATCCGAAACCTTGCTTCCCCAGAATCCAGTGCTTGAATAATTCAAATCATCCGCAGTAATTAAAAGGATATTTAAATTATTTTGACTTTTTTCGTTTAAAATTTTTTTTGCCTGTGCCGGCATCACCATGAAAGAACTGATACCTGCTCCGATAATAAATTTACTTACATTGAAAGTTTTCATGTTTAGTCTGTTTAAAAATTAATAACTGTTATGCAATTGTTTTGATAACTCATCCACCAGTTTTTTATATTCTGGATTGTGAGCCAGATTATTAAATTCTCGAGAGTCGTTATTATAATCATATAATTCTGCACCTTCTTTCCCTTCATCCCATTCGGTATATCTATATCTTTCCACTCTGATACTTCTACCCTCTACAGTTTTATTTCCCGTGTTTCTTGTAATTTGAGTAAACGCTGGGAAATCCCAGGCAATATCAGGTCTTTTTAGTAGCGGGACAAGACTTTTCCCGTGCAGATCTTTTGGCGCATCCAGTCCGCATAACTCTGCCAGCGTGGGATATATATCCACAAACTCAACAATCCTTGAGGAAGGTATTCCCTTTGTCAATCCGGGAACAGAAATGATGAGCGGGGTTTGCGCCACATGCTCAAACAGCATTTGTTTCATCCATTGGCCATGCTGCCCTGTAAGATATCCATGATCGCTCCAAAAAACAATGATGGTATTGTCTTCTAAGTCCAACTCTTTCAAGGCATCCAATAACTTGCCCACCTGGGCATCCATGAAACTAATAGATGCATAATAAGCCTGTAGTACTTCTTTTCGTTTTTGTTCCGGGACATCCCAATGCAGGGGTTTCGTAAATTTGGCTACTTCAGGCTTGTTCACCCAGTCATCGGCTCTCTCTTCCGGAAGTTTAATTTTATCAAGAGGATATAAATCGAAGTATTTTTTTGGTGCAATGTATGGGGTATGTGGACGATAAAAACCCACAGCGATGAAAAAGGGATTTTGCTTTTGCAGTCTCATCATTTGAATTGCTACATTTGCAGAAATGCCATCGGTATGTTCGTTGTCTTCAGCATCTGTTGCCATGAATGACAGGGAACTTCCCAGGCCACGGTGTGGAGTATAATTTGTCACCTTATGCTCGTCGGTTTTATCGATACCGATGGGATTAAATTTCTGGTCCCATGATGCAGGATCATCGCTACCGTCTGTTCCGATATCTCCCGGCACGCCATAGTGAAATATTTTACCCACTCTTCCACTGAAATAACCGTTTTCTTTAAATAATTGGGCTATGGTAACAGTTTCCGGAAGGTTTTCCCGGAAATGCACATTGTTTCTCTTTACACCTGTCTTGTCGGGTCTGTAACCAGTCATTAAAGATGCCCTGCTGGGATTTGATAAGGGACATTGATTATACGCCCTGTCAAAACGTACTCCAATTTTCACGAGACGGTCTAAATTGGGAGTTTTAACAAAAGGATCACCATAACAATGCATGTCTGAGTTTAAATCGTCTGATGCAATAAATAAAACATTGTATTTTTTATTTTGATGGTTCTCCGTTTGTGCCAAAAGACTCCCTTTACCTGCTAACAGAGCGCAGAAAACCGTAAGATATTGTCGATAATTTCTTGTCAGAATCATTTTTGTACTTTTTACTGATTGATACTTTTAATTACATGAATCTCGGCGTTTCCTGTGGGAGGTCATTTCCTTGAAGTGTTCAGGATGCCATTACCCCATACAGGATATTGATTGAGTACATCCTGTAATTTTGCACGCAATTTTTCTTCTTCATTTGTACCCTTTTGAATATTGTTTATTTCATCTACATCCTTTTTTTTGTTATAAAATCTCCCATCCATATAAAGTTTATAATCAATGGTCTGCACGAACCGTGTGTAATCAGGTGTGTTCTGGTTCTGGTAATGGCAAAAGCTCCAATCCCTTACGGCAGTTTGCTGGTCAGACAGCTGTGGATAAAAACTGATTCCGTCCAGAATTTCATTGCGATCATTTTTCATTCCGAATGCATCCCTCAACGTGGGATAAAAATCGCTGAAATCTATCAGGTTCTCGTTTTTTTTACCTTTTATTACATTTGGCCCGATGGCAATGAGAGGTACATGCGTCCCGTTGGACTTCGTCCCTTTTTTGCCTCCTTTTATTTTTGTTCCATCTTTCATTGTTGTGACAATCTTGGTGTTTGTTCCATTGTCTCCGGTAAAAAGAATAAGTGTATTGTTATCCAATCCTTCACTTTTAACATAGTCCAGGATTTTGCCCACATTTTTATCCATATAGGTCACCATCTCCGAAAAATGTTTCGTGTCACTCTTCTCCCGCAAAGCTTCATCCTTCCATTCTTCCGAATCGGGAGTCGGATAAAATGGATCGTGCGCCAGTACCATCGGGTAGTAGACAAAGAATGGTCTGTCTTTGTTTGTTTTTATGAAATCGATTATATAATCGATTTCATAAAAACAAACAAAGACAGACCATT